>Ga0209337_1002028_pt1 | contig 14934 bp, 26 predicted proteins | sample LinPmetageLP53_FD_184044 | JGI IMG/M metagenome (GOLD analysis project Ga0209337, IMG submission 184044) | Marine viral communities from the Pacific Ocean - LP-53 (SPAdes) (version 2) | ecosystem: Environmental > Aquatic > Marine > Oceanic | place: Pacific Ocean | collected 2010-02-08
TTAACCTGTACTGATTTTTAAATCGTTGCCGTTACGCCATAATTTGCCAGCAACGTTCGGATCACTGGTTGGAATACTGCCGGTTAAAAAGATAGATGCTCCATCAAGTTTGACTGCACCTGTTCCTGAAGCGGCAATGTGTATGTCATCGTTGGACTGGTTCGTAGTAATTTTGTTATCGGCTACTGTGACTGCACCCAGCACAATATCACCAGTACCATTGGCAGTGATTGTTACATCAGCGTTGGTCGTGATACTCGAGATTGTAGAATTCGTTATGGTTAAATTGTCTATCTCTATGGCACCAGCACCGTTTGCCTGAAGTTTCAAGTCTCCATTGGTCACAGAAGTCGTTATCAATCCTGTAGATCCATCGCCGATCAACGAATACACTTCATCGAAGTTCGTGTTGACTTTCGTCATCGCGGTACGTAAAGTATCGCCTGTGGATGGATTTCCCAGTGCTCCTGTGTCTATGTTAAGTTTCGCCATAATGTGTTGTACATATTTATTAAATACAGATATGTTCATAGAAACACTCAGGACCATGAGACTGTACGAACGCAAGAGTAAATTGGGGATTTATCATACCTTCCACAGGAAAAACACCGTATACGTATTCAAGTGTGACTCATGCAGTGTCACTTTCTTGAGACCCAAGGCACACGTGGATCCAGACAGGGCATCAAACGATTACAAACACGTTTGTTCCTACTGTGATACTAAAAAGTACGCACAAAAAGTTGGTGTAAAGATGAGGAAGATATACCAGCTGGACGCCAGTAGTACCACTACCTTATAACTGTTTCCACCGGATGTCATCACGAGAACCGGTGATCCATCTCTGTAGGTCAGCATATATTCCACACTTTATATTTGGTTGATCAAAGTACCAACGCAGGAAAGGATTGCCCTCTATGTATTCCTTGCGATTGATGAAATGAAAGTTGGTGCTGGGGAACTTCCTGATTATCTGTCTAAGTTGGTACATCCATTCGTACTTGAGGTACGCCTTCATGCTGGCCCTGTCTGGATAGTTGATTGAATTCTTGTAGATGTTGTTCTGCATCCTGCTGGGTGTTTCCATTTCCCATTGTTGGGCTCCCATTATGTCGAATGACATTATCACAACATTTTTAATTCCTGACTCAGCGGCCATTAACACGGCACTGCAACCAGATCCTCTCGCCATGGAGAAATCATTGGTCTTTATCCGGCCACCCTTCTTGGTGTCGCCACCCCTCCATGTCCTGTATATCTTCAAGCCCTCAGGCACATCCATCTCACCATCACCATCGCAGATGTAGTTCCACAAACTGATGTCGTGTGGACCGTAGATGTTCGGAGACTCCTTGCCACGGTTGTGCCATTGGACTAATTCCTCATACATGGGAGGGTTCACAGCCACGATATGATCACACAACATGGGATGATCCCTGTAGATTGCGTTGCACCCGTAGATGATGCCTTTACCTTTTAGACTATCAATTGGAAAAATTTTTCTAGATTCTCCGTTGCCTATAACGAATGCTGTGTCCATTAGACACCGAAGCTCTCACCACATCCACAAGATGCTGTTGAGTTGGGATTGCTTATCTCAAACTGTGAACCGAATGTTTCTTCGACAAAGTCGATCTTTGTTCCTATGACGTACATCATGGAAGTCTCATCCACGATAAATTTACCTGTGTGCCAGTCTTCAATGTGATCTCCACTGCCCACAGATTCTTTCGTATCTGTGAAACCCCAGTCGTACTTGAATCCTGCACAACCGCCACCCAGCACTGCCAGGCTCACTGCGTACTTGTCCGGATTTTTCTCAAGCAATTTTTCTATCTGGTTCTTCGCTTCTTCTGTTATTTCAAATGGTGCCATACTAGTAATTATCCCTATTTGTTGCCACTGTTCTGGATTCCAACTCCCATCCAGAATCTTGTCGCATCTCGTTTCCTTTCAAAGCTCATGTATGCGTTTTGGTCCTCCCAGTGGTTTGCAGGATTCTCTATCTCCCCTGCTGGTTCAAACCACCAACCCCATTTGCCTTCGCAATTCAGTTGGCACCATTCTATGCACTCGGCCATGACGCCGTTGCTGTTCATGTCAACGTTGAACTTGAACTGTTGCATGTAACCACAGTCTTCAGGAACCTCGTCCATACTTGGACTGGTCCTCTTCACTTTCACTTTGCCGTACGTTGTCATTATTTCCAATTCTTTATCACCCACTCGTCTGCACTCTCCATGGGGTTGGGTAAACCGTGGAACACCGCCACCCTGTTGTCGGGTTTAATTTTCACAGGTTCTCTGAACCATTTCTTGCCGTCCTTGTTGGTTAACAGCTTCGTGTCCTTGAGTCCTACCAGTTCCCATTTGTAACTTCTTATCCATTCATCTGGGAACCATGAGATGTCATCCTTGGCCCTCTTGGTTATCCAGTCCTGGTCTCCATGGTTCTGTTGCATTATCTGTGCTGATCTTTCCTTGAATTCGTTCCACAGGTAGTCCATGGTTCCTGCCTCCCAACGCATACAGCTGGAGTTGGACAGTTTCCAGTCCTTGACCCTACACCTGTTGAAATCCCTTATGATGTTGAATTTTCCAGGATGAGTGAACAAGGGATCTATGTTGTCAAATATCACAACATCCAGATCGAAGAACAACATGTTGCCCTTCAAAGGCATCTCGGGTGCGAACATCCACAACTTGCTCCACCATGATTTGACCCATGGATCAGTTGGTAGCTTTATTGCATTTATATCTGCGTCCAGTCCAGTAGGATCATCTGTGAGACAATGGAATTGGTACGGCACCGTGGTGTGTCGCTTGACCATGCTGTTCAGCACATTGGCATACTGTGAAGGATACTTGATTCCCCATTTAACACATACTACGTGATTCATAACCTCGTTTTAATCCTTCCATTTGTATCTGTCGCCAATTATCACTGTCCAGTGTGTACGGATACTCACACTCGATGGTTCTGTTTGACATTGTCTTGATGCTGGTTATATTTAAATTATCTGACATGGTCTCGTATATTTCCTTGAATGTCGCACTGGCGCCGAACGTCCTCTGCAGGTCCACCTGCCCGATCTTGATGTAGCCCAGTGACAGCTTGGGATCCTCCCAATCATATCCGTTGTCCTTGAGCCATGCACGGTACTCGTACATCTCCTCCTTCTTGAATTTATGCTTGTCTCCTGTTATTGTCTGTCCCCATTCCACGTCAAACTCCCCGGAATAATATTTCTGGTGATTGATCTCCGAACACAGTGCATCAGTCATCTTGGGTGCGTGTTCGTCCCTGAACACCTCGTACAAGGTCTTGCCCACCTGTGACCAGTGCAGGTAAACTCCTCCCAACTCTCTGTCGTATCTATTCTGTTTGAATAATTCAAAATCTTCTTCGTGTAAATCATGTCTCGGTGCGTTCAAGAAGGTTGTTATCTGCGATGGTCTTATCCACTCGGGTTCCACTACTTTTTTACGATCGGCTTCCACCCAGCTCTCAATTTCATGACACAGGTTGTTTAACTGCCTTATCGCATACTTGGTTTCAGTGTCTGCCTGTTTATAATATTTGGATAATTTCCAAGCGGTGCCTTGTAATTCCTCAAAATACCTATGTAATAGATTGCATGATTCGTGTTTGAGTTTCAAACCTAAGTGTTTCCCGTCATCATCTCTTCCTACAGGAAGATTTCTAGAATATTGGAAGTCATCTGAGACGAAAGGGTGTATCTTCTCATAAGCGGGATCAAATGTGAATGAGTTTATTTGTTCCACTGACTTGTTCAACTCTCTGACCAGATGATGTAGATCCCTCTTTGAATCTGCGAATCCCAGGAAACAGAAGTTCTTCTCCAGCACTCTCTTTTGTTTGAGATTGTCTCGTAGTGCCTCTAACCATCGATGGCCTAGTGGCGTGTCGTAGGTCTGTATGTAATAGGCCCTGTCATTGAGGCCTACCCTTACAAGTTCAAATAGAAATTTACTATGGTCTTTTGTAGATGGCACTGTTTGCTCCGTGTTCCATGCATTCCACACTCTCCACAAAGCATCTACCATCAGTCTTGACGGTTATTAGATTGTCTGCGAATCTAAAGGCGTGTTCGGCAAATTTCTCCGCACCTACTCCATCAAACATTCTTATCTCTGCTAGGTCCAACTTCTCCAGTTCCTTGAACTTCTCAAGGTGTGGATCGTTCATGTCCAGTGCAAGTTTGTGATCGAAATGATCTTCCAGCCATGCCCTCAATGGTTTGAGTCCGCCAAAGTCCACTGCCCAGTTCTTGTTGTCAAGTTCCTTGCAACCAAATGTGAATTTGAATGCCAGGGAATATCCGTGTAGCAAATGGCAATGTGAATGGTCCGCGTTGGGTTGTCTGAATACACAGGCCAAGCCTATGTTATGTCCGTATGTTTTAGTTGATTGATAAGTCATCGTTTCTCCTGTTATTGATGACTTGCAGAGTGTTTATAGAGGGATGAAAGCCTTTAAGTCCTCTCATTAGTTCAATCTTTTCTTGATATCCTCAAGATCAAATCCTAATTCTTTCGATTTCTGTCTTAGTGTGTCAGTAAGCTCGTTTGGTATATTTAACTCACCGTCAATGATGCTCTTTAAAAAATGTATCAACACAGAGAACTCTGTGCTCTTGGATAACTGTTCTGGATCTATGCCTTTCTGTTCCATGACGTGTAGCATGGCCTCGGTCACATCTATCAAGGTCTCTATGCTCTGGCTGTGTTTCCCAAAGTGTGACATTATACGATGATCTTTGGTTTGTCAGGAACGACCAAAGTAGCAAAAACTTTCTTGTATTCTGCCTCGATCTTGTCGTTGATGACTGAGATGCACTGTATCTTGTCCTTGGCCAATGAAATATCCTTTTCTTGGTTGGCAGTGGAGAAGAACGTACCAAACGCAAGTCCTTGTGGACCTTGCATCAGTGTCAGTGCCTTCTTAATTTCAAGTGTAGTCTCGGTTTGTGATTGCAAAGTGCCGATAACTTCCTCACCATGCATTAACTTTAGAGTGATAAGATCTCCATCTTTGTATTTTTCAAACATATCACTATTATAAACTATCCTACGATTTTGTCAATGTATTTCTTCAGTTCCTTGTCCTGCACGTTGGGTGGTATATGATCAAAGAAGAATATCTGGTAACTGTCCGACCCATATTTCCCTATGCCATGTAGGTCACTGGCTTCCTTTCCGTCCCAATCCAAATACTGTTCCGTCATCTTCCTTATGTTCACTGATCTCCTACGCCACATGCCCAGTGGTTCCAGCATACGTTGTTGTGTCGCCAGTCTGCCCCTTAGGTATGCTTCGGGGGTAGGATATCTTGCAAAAAGTTTTGGTAATATTATCTTGACGTGTTTCCTGTAAGTGAGATTCAAGCACATTACGGCCACCATGTGTTTCCACTTCTTGTGTGGAGCCCGTATCTGCTGTTGCACCATCAGGTCATCAACCATTGTCTTGATCATGCTACAATTATATGTGTGATTTTTATTTTGTCAACTGCTTGTTGACCCACTTGGCAAGGCCTTGGTAGGTGTCCTGGAAAACATTCTTGTTGGCCTTCCATTCCTCAGGCATCTTCCAGCCCTCTTCATTTACCACGATCCATCTGCATTCTGAATGTTCGAACAGCTTGTTGAATTGGTGTATCCAGTAACTGGGATCAACTGGTCTCTTGATGTATGTGTATCCTGTACTGCCCTTGTAGATGTTGTTGACACCATCAGGTCCTTTGTGATCACCTATACCCCAAAGGTCCATGCCCACGAGGAATATTGCCTTCGGTTTGAAACTCATGCCAACCAGGGCGGCGAACTGTCCTGTCCCCCAGTGGAATGGTTCGTCCTGCCTCTTGTCTCCCTCGTATGGTAAGTCAGGCACACACTTGACATTGGGCCAAAATGCGAACTGTTTGTACCATTTATCTCTAGTGTATATCGTTGTGTTTTTACCAACTGTGTTAGCGGCCTCCTGGCACATGTGACGATCACATGCAACAACATATTCTAGGTTATGATCTCGGAACAGTGCGTTGCACCCCACCATGGTGGTGACACTTTTCAAAGGAGTTATGTCAAATCCTCTCCTGCTTTCACCGTTGCCTATTATACTAACATACTTGGTCATAACTGTATTTAATCATCCCTTTAAACGCACACAGAAGCCTGCACACTGCTGGTAAAATTGAAGTTGGAATAGTTGTATACATCAGTCATTATCGTTGACTAAACGCCATATGACACGATATTGATCCCATGCTTTCTTTAGTGTGGGGTATTTCCTCCGGAGCTCAATGGCTTCCACTCCCACCATTTCTGCTTCATCGTAGGCGGTCTCCTCGTCCTTGGCCTTCTGTGATTGCTCCACCAGGACACGGTTGCCATTTGGTAATTGTTGGTACACAGTCTCTCCACCGTCGGGAGAAACGAATATTGGCTCTGCTTTAATTTTCTTTTTTCTCTTTCTCATGATAGGAAAAATGATTGGAGGTGATTGAAGTTTTTTATTCTGTTCAACAACTCCTCTTTTGTGAGATCTGTTTCCAAACGTGCTATCTCGACACGACCCGTGGTAAGCCTTTTGTCATTGACCGCATACCCGTTTTCCTTTAGATAATTTCCATTCCTCTCGATGTATTTCTTCTGCTCCCTTTCCATTTGCATGACCTCACCTTCACTGTCGTCTCGGAAGTAACACACACAATCCGCACTGTAATGCAGATTAGGAACCACACCATGGTGATGGTCATCATTGTCTTGCGTTAATGATTCAATGTTTTTACCTACATCACTGTATAAATGATAGAGGGATCCGAACGTTTTTTTATTAGTGAACAGCTCATAGTCTTCGTCATTGAACAATTTTGTCTTTGGTAGGTCGAACCACACTATTCTTATTTTAGGTGTTCCACCGGCACTTTCACAGGCGTGTACAAACTGATTGATCTCACTGAGGTTTTTCCTAAACATCTCGGATTTATTTTTGAATAGTGGATTGGTTTTCCACTCGTCGAGTGCACCATGTGTTTCTTCAAATATAGCATGTATCTTGTTCAGCAGGTACTGGTTCTTTATGTCCTCTATCTGTATGCCAAACAGTTTATGTTCTTGATCTACTTCACTCATCAGTCTGTTAATATTTTCCTTTATAAACTCATCGTTCATGTCACTGTTTAGATTATACATAGCCCATGGTTCTGATATGGGATATTGATTCTGCTGGGCTTCTAGAACTCTGTCTACCCACTTGGGTACAAACTTATTTTTTAACAGTTTGAACTTTAGATCGAAATAATTGCCATGATCATCTTTTTTAGAAAGTCTGAGTGTTGCATATTCCATTAGTAATGCTCCTTGTGTTTCACTCCTAGGTGTGCGTGCCTTATGCCGCCTGGTTTCACACTGTCCCCGTCTTTCCTTGGTATGAAGTGTATGTGTGGCCAGAATATGGTCTGTCCTGCACACTTGCCGATGTTCTGTCCCACGTTGAATCCATCCATCTTGCCTTCCTTGATCCTGTCTTGTCCCCACTGGAACGCCAGACTGTATGACCGGCCCACGTACTCTGCTGTGTTTTCTTTTGCTATGAAAAGTAAGTGTCCGTCAACACAAGGATATCTGTCTTGGAATACCGCTGTGTGGTCGTTCTCGAATATGGGTGTGCTGTTGCCTACCCACGTGGATTCTCCGTAGTGGTTAATTTTTTCCCGAGGTTTCTTGTAGATAGGTTTTTTTGATGTCATCTGTTTCTATGATTCCTATCTTAATATTACTAGAGTTTGGTCTGTGTTGCAACCTGATTTGTTCCCATAATTTGGTTCTCGTCACAGATGGATTGTGTTCGTGAATATTTAACAGGTTAACCAGGGCCTTACGAACTTTCTCAGCACCGCCGTGTTTCCTACATGTGTCGGACCTGCCCACGTGTACGACTTTGGAGTTTATCTTGATCTTGTACACACAAGGTAAACGTATCCACTTGGTTGCAGGATTCTTGCTGTGTCGGATTTTGTATTTTTCTATGGTGTATAGATCTTGTATGGAATACCATTTCATACGACTGCCACCATCACGTACACGCCGATGACCCAGCCAACGAAACCACAACAGAAGTCATCCCAACTCCAGTGTCCCTTGGTCCAGAGGTCCAGTGCTTCTTTTATCACAGTTGCGACCAGTCCCAGGCATATCAATGGCGACCAGAATATTGCCAGCAATGTCAAGAACAGTGACCAGAAGAAATGCAGTTGTAGGTCAAATCTGAAGTACCGCATGATGCGTGTGGCTATCTTTATGTAGAGGGTTTTAATATCTGTCATTCCTGATGTCCAACTGTTGGAATATCTGTTGCACTTTCCTGGCCTGGAAATAACAGTCGTCAAGTGCGTTGTGTAGCCCAGTCCTCTTCTCGTTGGGATCACGTGGTACTAGACTGCCCAGTGTTCTCGAATCCCTAATCTGCCAGAAGTTCCATGGAACTGGCACTTGCATCTGTGCGTAAAAATTTTGTAGTATTGCGTAGTCAAACAACGGACCTTGGCACCAGAACACGTCCACTCCCACACACCATTTGTTCAACTGCTTGATGAAGTATTTCAGATCGATCCTGTCATCATCACCCAGTGCTTCTTCCCTGACGTCCTCTGCCTGTCGGCCCCACCATTCAACGGTCTCCTCCATTACATCTCTGCCCATGGCAACCTGCGAGTCCACGTCGATCCTGTGGTACAATCCCTGTGAGGGTTCCACCCTTGTGTATGCGTCAAACTTCACACCACCTATGGTCAGTATCGTTGCATTGGGTTTTGTGGAAAGTGTTTCCAGATCTATCATTGCGTGAATCATAGTACTATTGTACTACGAAACTGTCAAATGTCAACTAGGTGCTTACAGTCCACACCATTTACGGAAATGTTCGGGCAGGAAATCAAGATCGACAGAACGACGTGAGGAGAACTGCTTGAGATAATCTCCCGTGTTGATTCTATCTTTGTCTTCTGGTGTTTTTTTCATCATGTCCAATATGGTGTTGAATTCTGGTAAATTGTGTTTGGCCTGTGTGCTATTGATAAAATCATTCTTTGATCGAGGATCTAACACATGTGGCATCATCCATGCTGTTTCCGAGAGGGGGTTGATCTCTATCTCATGTTTATTAGAATACAAATCATAGAAGTCAGAAAATCCAAGTACTGATAAATTCGAGATCGTTGACAAGAATTTGATCTGGTGACCGTTTTTCTCGATCATGCTGACCCGTTCTTGGAAGTCCCTCCAAGTGACTCCGTGCCTGATCAGTTCAAACAGTTGACCCGTCGCCTCCGCAGATATGTCAAAACTCACGTCCAGGCCTTTGGTACTCTGTAACACCTTTCGCAATCTTGTATGGCTGACCCCTAATCCTGTTGTTATGGTAATTTTTTTCCCATGTACATGATCTAGCATTTGGTCTAATTGATTGTTCAGCAAGGGTTCACCACCTAGGATGATTACATGTTGTAGTCCTGCTGACAGTTCGATCTCCCTCATCAACAGTTGGAAGAACCTGGATTCTGTCCCACGTGATCTCTGTTTCATCTTTCCCCACAGTGTGCTCCAGTTGTCTTTTTGTTTGACCGAGACGCCATCCAACAGGTACTCACCATTCTTGTCTATGTCCTTTTGCCATGATGTGCTCCATTCTGGGCCACAGTACATGCAGGTTAGGTTACAGTCAGTGCTCAAGGAGATCTGGAGAACAGTCAGTGGTGCACTTGGATCAGAAATTTTTATGTGATTCTTGTATCTCTGTCTTGGACTGGGCAATCCCTGTTCTTCGTACTTGTAACAGCCATAATGGCATGACACACAGGACTTGTTGTCCAGCATCAATGCCCTGTCCTCCAGCATGGTGTCCGTGTGGAACAGTCTGCCTGGGTTGGCCTCCAGCCAGTCGAGGTTCACCCGTTCGGGGTATGCTTTACAGCAATTATATAAAAGTCTACCTTGTACATGTATCATCAGTTCGGTGAATTTAGCGGAACAGTAGTAATCCATGCTGATATTTAAGCTGTGGTATCTTGCTGGAAAAATTAGATGTCTGTGGATGGTTTTTCGGGGTTGGTCAGTTGGGGTTCGCCACCCTGGTCTATGTATTCTTTGTATTCCGCTAGCTCTTCAGGGGTAAGGCACCACACCTCGCCTGCCGAGTCAGGATATATCTCCTGCATGTAGCTCACTGTAGATCTTGATGATTCGTAACATGCGTCATAGCTGTTGAACTTGGTGTCATCAAACATCGCCGTACAGACTTCCACGGTGAAGCATACGATCATTACCATTGTGTAATTCATGCAAATATTTAATAGTTTGTTGTTGAAATAAAAGTGCTACTACTTTTTCTTTTCCCTGGCAGTCTTGACCTTGGTCTGCAGTCTGATCAGGTCATTGTCCAGCATACGCACCCTGTCTATGAGACCTATCAGTGTCTTTGAAGTTGAAGACAGTTTGGGTGTTATCTCTGTCGTGATGAACTTCCAAAGGAAGTAGATGAAGTACGCAAGGAAGAACACGGCCACAGTTGGGAAACCGTAGTCCTGTATGATGCTGGTCACTGACATGGTCTTTGCTGTGATGTCCATTATCCTGATACCCCCTTGCCGAGCATGCTCGGATCAATGTCTGTGCCTGAAATACCAACCAACCATCCAATTATGAAGCCAAGGACAAATGCTGTTATGATCAACCTACCCATCAGTCTTTCCTCGCATCGATCTTGCCGTCCGCCCTGGCCACCCTGTCTGTGTCTATGGGTATGCCCAGTTGCTCGGAGACCTCTTGGTCTATTTTAAGTATGTCGTTGTTCATGGTCTTCACCCTGTTGTCCAGTTGTGAGATCACACTCTCGATGAACTTGATGGAGTTAACAATGCCATTCAGGATGTATTTTATGATGAACAGTATGAACACACCCATTCCCACCGTGGCGGCAATTGGTAATCCTAGCTCTGCTACTAATTTAAAGAACTGTGTCATTATGTGTGTATTTAATAAAATATGCTGGTGTGAGATACCGCTAGTACCAGTACTTCTTGTTTATGTCTAGATCCTGGTAGAGTTTTTTCTGGGAAGAGTTGTAGGAACAGTTGTTCCACCAATCCTGGCTATCCACATTCATCTTGCACAGTTCACACTCATGCACTACCCAGCTTGGTTTGAAGAACATGGGAGTACCTCGCCATGGAGTGATACAGTGCGTGTGCCAATACACCATCTTACGAGTCATTATGTAGATCAGTTTACGCTTTTCCAAGGTGTACATGCAAATATTTAGAACAAGAGCCCACTGACTTATATTAGTCTATTACTTTTGTAAATCTTGTAAATTTAAATTTACAAAACATTTACATCGTTTACAGCGTATGACTTGATTTTCCGTGGTTTTGTGTATAAGTTTACTATAAGTAAATTTACAAGCAATTATTTACAAAAGGAAACAATACAATGTATCAAGACAAAAAGAAAAGTGAAAAGGTTTATGTTGAAAGTAACTGTGTTTCTCGTGACGACTGTTGTTGGGATGAAACACCTGAGATGATTACAGAAGTCGTAGCTGTAAATGAACAATCAGATAACACTGAGAAGCAATTATAATGTGGCCCTACACAGACGAGGAATGGGAACAGCTTTCCAATCCTAAAAAATAGTTATTTTGTAGTGGCTCTGTATGTGCCATCCCAATCTGCAGGCTTGCCAGATTTCAACCTATCCTTCATGTTGGCATAGTACTGCCCCATCTCAGGATGTATTGTTGCGGCCGTGTCCAATCTCTTGATGGCTTCCTTCCAATCACCCTCATAGTATGACTCCAGGAACTGCCTGTGGTGTTCTGATTCTTTTGCCACCGTGTATATCTTCACACCGATCTTCTTTCCTTTCACTGCAATGCAATCCAGTTCGAACACATCTATTGTGCCACGCACTTGCCTTGCCGTCTCGGGTCCTAGCACTATCAATACACCGTACGTCTTTGATTGTCCTTCCAGACGTGCCGCGAGATTGACACCATCACCCAGGCAGGTGTAGTCGAACCGTTGATCTGATCCCATGTTGCCCACGACGACTTCCGCAGTGTTTATACCCAATCCCATTCCAAAAGCCGGTATGCCCTCCTGCTGTACTTCCTCGTTGAACTGTCTGAGACTTTCCAACATCTTGATGGCGGTGTTCACGGAGTTCTCAGCATGGCCCGTGTCCTTGATCGGTGCGTTCCAGAACGCCATCTGTGCGTCACCTATGTACTTGTCTATTGTTCCTTTGTTGGCTAGTATCTCCCGGGTCATCGCAGTCATGTACCTGTTCATTATTCGGGTCAACCCCTGTACGTCCTTGCCGTAGTGTTCTGATATGGCAGTAAATCCTCTGACGTCAGTGAACATTATGCTCAGTTCACGTGAGTCGCCACCCAGCTTCAACAGGTCCGGGTTCTTCTGTAGTTGTGCCACCATGTCCGGGGATAGGTAAGAGCCAAACTGTTTCTTGATCTGTTGTTTCAATCTGCTCTGTGTCGCGAAGTTGTTGTAGACCGAGTGTGACCAAACCAGGAACACAGACAGCATTATGAAAGATGGATCTAGCAGGAATCCCTTGTTGGCGTAGGCCACGAAAGAAGCATAAGCGACACCACCTTCTATGAAGATTAACAGGGGGACAGCCAACAACACACTGGTCCTCGGCAGTACAATTATTAATAGCAATAGCAAGAACGCCATGAACACTATCTCGTATGTGTCAGCCTGTGCCAGTCTAAACAGGTGCTTGCCAGTCAACGTGGTATCTAAGGCCTGTGCAGTTATCATCTGATCTGTGGTCAGTCCATGTGGCGTGTATTTTAAATATCTTAGTCCTGCCGCATCCAGTCCTACCACAACTATTTTTCCTTTGACTTTGTCCAATCCTTGTGCAGTGAATACTTCGTCGGAGGTCATGTGTGGGTAATTTATCGGCTCAGCATAATTGATGTACATCTCTGCGTTATGATTAACAGGTATGCCTGCATCTTTCTTTACTAGTATTTGATCAATCCCGTGTTGCTTTGTTATCACTTTGATCCTCTTGCTCTTGTTGAGTATTCTTATATTTTCTAAAATCATGTTGGGATATACTTTTTCACCCACACGTATCAGCATTGGCATCTTCCTGACAACGGTATCTGGTTCTGGAGCAGTCACCATGACCCCTATTGCGTTTGCTCCTGCGGCCACTTTGCTGTTTGGAACAACCAGGCCCGGGTACGAGTACAACCATGGCAGTGCATCACCCTTCTGTATGATTGGTGTTGTCCTAGGTAGTACGTTGCTTTCTTTATGATTAACACTCATCATCAGTACAGCATTATTGCTTTCTTTCATGACGTATGAGAATATTGCATCTGTGTCTGGCAACACTTTGCCCAGTTGCTCTCGCAGTTCGTTGTCCATGGGCATTGACTTTAAATATTCTGTACCACTCATTCTGTCTGGATCTGCGAACAGTATGTTGTAGTTCACAAGTATTGCACCTGCGTCGGTTAGAGTGGCATGGAACGCGGCCATTGTGTGTCTGGGCCATGGCCATTGTCCGTATTTTTTTAAATCTTCTTCTGTTATGTCCACTACAACTATTGTGTCACTAACTTCCTGTCTCGGATGTACATATTGAAAATGATCCCAGGTCTTGTATCTCAGAGTTTTGACTGTGTCACTGTTGTCTATCCTGACGCCTGTCAGCACAACAGCGAATGCTATGACCATCCATATGCTTGTGAATATTTTCATTACAGTCCTGCCCCTTGTCTGAATCCTACTATGACTGCTATCAACATCCATAATGCAAAAACAATGAACGGACTCAACAACCATAACCACCAGTAGTAGCGGAATATGTTTTGTCCTCGTTGTAGTCTAATTTTTCTATTGTCCAAGAACCAATGCACTATTCTCTTGATAAAGTTCTTTACGTGTTCGTTGATGAACTTGGCCAATATCCAACGCACCACCCTCATAACAATTAATATGGGAGAGCTTAACACATCGAACACAATAAGGAATATGTCAACACTGAGATCAACCATGTTGTCTGCAGTCATGGCCTTACGCCATCTTTCTCTGATTGTCAGTTTCTTTTTTTCCATTTTATCTTTCTTGTAGTGCTTGTCCTATGCTGTTGTGAAAAGGAGTTGTTATGTAACTTAAAACTGTTCTCTCTCCTGTCAGTATAAACACATGTACCTGTATGCCAGGCACCAACTTGTATTGCATATCTCCGTTTGCAAATGTCTGTGACTCTAATATCAATTCTAATTCGTAGTATGACGCATTATCAGTTTGTATGGCATTCGGTGATATCGAAATCACTTCTGCGTCGATTGGCAAGTATGTCATCTGTTCCATGCTGGCCAGTTTGATCTTTGCCTTTTGATTTAATTCTATGTATCCTCTGTCCTTGACCTGCAGTTGTGCCATTACTATCAGTTTTTGATCCAATGGTACTAGTATGGCCAGTGCATCTCCCTGCTTCACAACCGATCCTGGATTCTTGTAGGTCAGTTCCTGTATCCTGCCATCTATGTTTGCTCGTATGTGATAGGCTTCATATCCAACTCCTGGATTTATTGTCACGATGATGTCACCCTTCTTGACAATATCGCCCTGCTTGTAATTCACAGCAACGATCTCACCTGTTACCATTGTGCCTAATCTAGTGATGTTGTTCTCGGGGACAACGATTCCGTTGGCCACAGTGGTCACATCAACCTTGGCCAAGTACATCCACACAAAGAATGACACGAACATGGCCGTCAGTGCAAAGAAAAATCTGTTATTTGCTTTTGACATAATTTATGATCTCCCTCACTGCGTTGTCACGTAGTTGTATGAATTCTTTTG
>Ga0209337_1002029_pt1 | contig 14931 bp, 12 predicted proteins | sample LinPmetageLP53_FD_184044 | JGI IMG/M metagenome (GOLD analysis project Ga0209337, IMG submission 184044) | Marine viral communities from the Pacific Ocean - LP-53 (SPAdes) (version 2) | ecosystem: Environmental > Aquatic > Marine > Oceanic | place: Pacific Ocean | collected 2010-02-08
GGCCAATGGGGAATATATTGGTGAATGGGGTACAAAAATCCCTGTGAAGACAAAGAAGAAAACTCGTAAGAAAAAGAAAGACCCCAAGCCTATCTCGCAATCCCATAGTGTTGATGACGGGAAAATTAGAGATCTTCAGGAATACAAAGTAATGATAGCTAGTATTTTTAATAGGTAATTTGGGGGTTGATATAGATTATGGATATGCCTGGTCCTAAGAATTCATATAAATTACAAATTCGCACTGTTCGTTATGCATTTCCAGAATATCTCAAGGAGCAAATTAAGCACATAACTCTGGGTGTAATTAGTGTCTTAAACATCAATAAAATTTTAATAGATGACGATTTTTTTGGCGTCAGAATTCTTAGTAGCCTTAAACCCGACGTTGTTTCTTCAGATAATTTAAGAGCAGGCAAAGAAGACAATAAAAAATATGATCTCATCTTTACATCAAATGATTTCATGCCTCGACCAGGTCAAGATTTGAAAAATTTCTTTAGCAAAGCATCTGGTGGCTGTATTATTTGTGGCATTTTCCCGACATTAAGTTTGTTGAAAAATACTAAATTGAAAAGTATTAGATCTTCGCTTGAGAGGAATGGTTTTTTTGTTAATTCAATAATAGGTTTACCGAAACTTAACGGAACCGCTTTAAATGTTTCTTTTATGTGGGCAAGTAGACAGAAAACTTGCTTTGAATATATTTCTGTTATGGAAGATGAAAGGGGATTTGAGTATCAAGAGGAAATATTAATTGATCGGATAACAGATAGTTTTTTTCAAACTGAAGAATTTTTTGATAGACAGCATGAAGAGCAAGAAGCCTCTGGAGAACTTGATTTATCCCTCATGGACGAAGAAAATAACCTTGAACTAGCTGCCGAACTACAAGACCTTCATCATGGTATAGATATTCCTGCAGGAGAATTCAAAGGCTTTTCATATCATCAATCTAAATTAGAAATTGACAGGCTTAAAACAGACTACAAAAGCTATCGATCAGAAATTCTCGGTAATTTGAGCATAGAAATAAACCTTTCAAGAACCAGCTTTGAAGAAAAGGACAATTCAATTTACATACCTATGATTGGCACTCAAAAGGTAACTTGTGATATTGGTAGTTTAAGTTTAAAAACACAAAATATATGCCAAGTAGTGCTTGATTCTAAATCTATTTCTAATAAATATGCTGAAACTTATTTCAATTCAGTCATAGGTCAAAAATTTATAGCTTCATCATGTGCTTTAAGGGGTTATATTCCAAGGCTAACAAAACATGATATCTATGAGCTTGATATCGCTGTTCCTGATAAAAGCACTCAAGAAAAAATAGCTAATACAGATTCAGATTTGACTTGCATTATAAAAGCTTTGAGTGAAATTAAAAAAAGCCTCTCAATAAACCCAATGTCTTCAGATAAAATATTAAAACGTATTCGAAAAATATACGAGTCAGTATTTATAGCTGACAAATTAGTAAAATTAAAAGCAGATATTCATGCAGGGGAGTCTTCTCTGGTCGAATTTAAAGAAACTTTTAAGTTAGACATTAAAACAAAAGAATTAAATAAAGGCCTTGTTCAACCCGTCATAAAAAACATTGCTGGGTTTATGAATTCAAAAGGGGGTGTTATATACATAGGCGTTAAAGATCATCCAATTCTTGTTACAAGTGTTTCAGAAGAACTTGAAAAATTCCACAAAAACAACAAAGACAGCTACACGAAAACCTTTGCTGACTCTATTAGAAAGGACTTTGGAAAGATTCCATCATATATAGATTATGAATTTATAGAGCATGAAAATGGGCCTGTTTTTGCGATCTTTGTTAAAAAATCTCCGAAACCACAGTACATAAATGATGCTTTTTATGTCAGAGGAAATCCTAAGGTAGAAGAACTGAAAGCCCAGGAACTAGTTGATTATGTAAGAGAACATTTTGAAGAAGGATAGAGCTCATAGACTCTACGAGAAATTACAACAGAAATCATAATTATTTCAGACTATAAACATAAGGAGTGGCTTTCAGAAATCAAGAGGTTATTTACACAGATTCCAATGTATAGAGTATTGTGGGACTCCAGAAAATAATTGAGGGGGTGGCCGGGGGGTAGGGTATCGCGTACTACGAAAATAGACATTGTTGCCTTGTTAAACTTTAGAGCAAGCTCCAAGAGACACACTTACAAAATGCTTTACTACCCATGCGCAAATGCTACAGTTAAATATTCCAACCTTCGCTTCAGTCAGGAGCTAATTTTCTATGTAATTATCCCGCCAGCTTTTTTCAGGTTGATTAATAGTAACAGGCAAAGGTTCAATTTCATCAGAGGTGATAAACTCACCCAAGTCGTTAAATGAGAGACCATAAGCTACTGAATGTCGATGATAGTCAGAATCACGCATCATTTCTGCAATAAATTTAGAAGGCCTTGCTATAGCTATAACATCAAAAGTAGGGAACTCTATCTCTTTAACACGATCGTAAAGAGGGTGTAAGGAGCCACCGCCACAAAGAATGAACTGTAAACTTTTCCAATCATGACCAGGATCCATCTGTGTTTTAACAAAAATGATTATATTCGAAACAAAATCGCTAAGCTCACTAAACAGCTCGTCATCAACTGAGTAATCTTTTGGCCATTCTGCCTTAGATATATAATCCCGAACTGACACTAGATGACTTTCTATATTTCCTTGATTTTCGTAAATTCTGTCTATGTCACTTAGAAGAATATCTAGAGCTTTCCTAATTTGTTTTTCTGATAACTCTATACTTTTTTTGATCCAAGCTAGCCTAATTTTATGCAAAACATCAATACCAATATTTTTTACATCTGCCCTCAAACAGTTAAATTTTGGTTCACCACTTTCAGCATCAGTTACATTTACTATGGACCCATCGACTGTACCGCCGCCAATATCGCACATCATAAACTTAATTTTCTGGGTATCCCATTTATCTGATCTCACGTATCCCTCAAGCTGAGCTTGTATTTCTGGACAAACACACGTGTAGTTATCATATGAGTGATTGTCATTATCTAATGTGTCAATAATAGAGCTTTCTGTAATTAATGATTCTCCCTTTATGGCGACTTCCAGGGATGCTGCTAAAATTTTTTCATATATATCAACCAGGCTTCTATCATTTTTATTTGCAGCAGGTAACCCGAGGTTATAAAACCAGTTAAATGAAAAATTGGGGAAATTAGTAGCCGCTATGTTTGATAAGAACCAACCTATAGTCTGTCTTATAATAAGTGAAATAAAGGCAATAATTTTTATTAAATCTTTCTTATGATACTTCTTCAAGATCAGAGGTAATTTTAAATTATCGCACTTATCAGTCTCGGAACCAATGAGAGAGAAATGACTACTATTATAATAGACAAAAGACGATATTAGGTATGGATTCTCTGCACTTTTAGTAAATGGAACTGCCCATGCATTACCTGTGCCTTGCTCCTGAATGACTACTTTTGTACAAGCTGTTCCAAAATCCAATCCAATAACAATATCTGTCTCTCTTTCTGCGTTGTTTACTATTTGGGTTTTGCGAAGCATTGTGAAGTCTTGAGAAGTTTCTGCATTCATATAGCCCTTAAATAAGGATTCACTTAGCTGGCTATTGACTGATGGCTTAAGATACTGAGAAGATTTTTCCGTAAAACTTTTTGGCGGTGGGTCTAAATTTTTTGAAGATAGATCTAGATCTGTTTTAAAGGGGTTATTTTTCTTTAACTTTACGAACCTTTTAATAGTATATTGACCATTTTTTATTATAACTTTATCTATCTTTTTGTCGGCTTCTTTCGAATAAGCGGCCAAATCAACTAATAATTTTTTCAACTCTCTATCGGAGAGTGTATTTAAATCTTCTGGTTTTAAACCAAATTTTACAGTGAGCTGCTCTTTTTGAGTAAAGTAACGAGTCTTTTTATTTTTTTTCTCCTGCTTTCGTATATTAAACTCTTTATATCCAAGTTCCTTGAGCTGCTGTTTCATGCTTTTATTATTGAACATGTATAACTCCTACACTGATATCTATAGGCTCACTATTTATGGCTCTCTTTTGGTTATATTCGTATGCACGCATCTCTTTGATATTCTCTATATTTTTAATTTTTCCTTCGAATAGAGGAATCATCTTAATATTATTATCTGCTTGAAGTGTTTTTATCGCTTGTTCATTAGAGGCAATCTTTTCATCCATTCGATCATTCAATGTTGCAATTAGGTAATCTATTCTATCTTCGTTTTCTAATTTCATTTGTTGACAATACTCATCAAATTGCTCATCGATTAAACTCTCAAGTTGATGATAACAAGCTATAGATTTGTTCGGATCTATGTCAGATACAGCTGTGTGCCAGTTTTTCCCTTCCGAAGCTGCCAGCATTACTAGTAGCTCAGAGTTCTTTTCGGAAATAATTTCACCAGTGCTAATGTTTATGCTGCGATAAACTAAATTTTCAATTTTTTTCGCCCCAGAGGTCCGCCAAGATTTTGTAATGCTAAGATATACACCTCTAGCTAGATCAAGATGTTTGGGTATCTCGATCTTAGTTGCCACAACCCGATGAAAATCCTCTAATGACGTATTGTTAGCAGCAAATCTTATTAATGGATGATGCTGATTGACAACTTCGTAGTCAGTTTGTTTAAAATCTACTCTATTATCGAATATACATCTGATTGGATCTCCAGAATTCATTTCACATAATTTTGTACTGAATTGATTTGTAGTGTTGCCAAAAAATTGACGGAAAGATGTTTTCGCATCTATAGATAGTTCAATATCAATTGACAGTGGATCTTTTTCTTTTTCTACTAGGTTAGATCCCCTGTATGTTCGATTTATAAAATCTCTAACGTATACCCATAAGTTTTGACCATCTATGAATCGTCGCATCTCTTTTGCAGCAGTTACTTTTTCTAAGATGTAGTCTCCATGGGCAACCAATCCAGCTGCCTCATCTTCTAATGAATTCTGATGATGTTTTTCATTCTCAATTGCATATGCTGTTTGTTCAATTCGCTGATTTTTTTCCTGTTCGGTAAGTTTGTGGGAAAACATTTGATAGTTTAGTTGTTTGATTTTTTCTCCCAGAATAGCCTCTATGTCTCCTAGTGCATTCTTAAATATATCAAGGCGCGAGTAGAGTCTGTTATAGATTCTTTCATCCAGAGTATCTTCATAAAATAAATTCCATATTAATATCCTATCTTCTTTTTGCCCAATTCTATCTATTCGGCCAATACGTTGTTCAATTCTCATTGGGTTCCACGGTAGATCATAATTGATTAATGCGGATGAAAATTGCAAATCCACACCTTCACTTAATGCTTCCGATGCAAGGATAATATTTATCTTAGTACTGTTCTTGAAATCATCAATAATCCTGTCTTTTTCTTTGTTCATTCCTCCCATTAAAACAACAGAATTTATCTCATCGCATGCCAATCTCTCCTCTAAATATCTTAAGGTTTCTCTAAAATAAGAGAATAATATAATTTTACCTTTGGGGTGTACCTGCCAATAGTTTTTTATTATCACTAACAATGATTTATATTTACTGTCATTTTCTTTTAGCGCTTCATAGTCTCCAATTTCATGAGCTAGCTGCCTTAGTTCACTAACTAGTTCCCCATAAACTTTTTTACTTTTATCCGTTGAATCTGAGCTATTCTCTTCGGAAATATCATCAAATATCCCTGTTAATATTTCTTCAGATTCATCATCATATGTATCACGCTTATTCCTCCAGGATCTGACTGAAGCTGCCATAGAGCTACACATCTGTTTTTGAGGTATCGTGAGTATGAATCCTTGAAATAGATCATATTGATCACAATAATGGCTTACTCGCTCTGTTACTGACTCATAAAAAATATGCTCAATCTCAGTCATTTGGATTTGTTGAGCGTGTGGAACTCGTATGACCCTATCTAACCCAACATCTCTTTTACGCGTTCTATTAATAACACTAGCAAGTAAATTAAAACGTTCGACCCGGTCTGCTAATTTCACACGATAAGTTAAATCGTTCAATAGCTTGTCACAGGGTGGGTTAGATTTTAATTCATTTAGCTGTCTATTTGATTGCAATTTTGGATGCTTTAGACAATCGTTAATAGACTGACTCACCTGATTTTGTGTGCACGTTTTAGCTCGAAGTTTTGACGCCAGCTCTAATAATGGTTGATTTGCCCTTAATACTTCGTCGAATGATTCTTTGAATTCAAAGGTACTTTTATCAATAATATTAAGTAGATAATAAAGATCATCACTTTTTAGCTGTATAGGGGTCGCTGACAGTAAAATAATATACTTTGATACCTCTCTTATCATGCAGCCAAATTTATGTGTTTGAGTTTTGGGGTTTCGCATATGGTGTGCTTCATCAACAATTACGCAGTCGAACAAAGGATCAGATGAAGGGTTATCTCTAATATAACGCGCTAAATTAGCTGACTTGGTCTGTATGGCCTCGTCTTCCTCCCAGCCCTTAGTGGGTCGTGTTCCTTGAATAGATGCTATAATTGCAAATTCTTTTGGCGCTTTAGGTGAGTCACGTAGCTTATCAAGTAATTCTGATGAATCACAAATATCTGCTTTAACACCAAAGCGCGTATTTAGCTCGTCTTTCCATTTACTTTTTAGAACTGCGGGACATAATATGAGTAGTTTTTTAGCATTCTCTCGAGCTCTCAGCTCAGTCCATATCAGTCCAGCCTCAATAGTTTTTCCTAGACCCACTTCGTCTGCGATCAAAATGCCATTGCAGGGAGATTGTAAAAAATTGAGAACTGGCTTAAATTGATAAGGGTAATATTCTGTATTTGTTGCCTCCATGCTATAAATAACATTGGCTAATTGCCCTGTGAGTCGAGCGTGTGTGATTGCTCCGCGAAGATGTCTAGCTTCTCCATATTTTCCGGACGACAATAATGATTCGGTAGTCTCGATATCATCGATGGTTTCAAGATTTTTCTCTGGAAATCGCTGTCGATTATCTGGAAACTGAACCATCCATCGTTTCCGCCCTTCGATGACCTGCACGTTATCAGTTAGAACACCTATTCTATCTGGTGCAGAAATAACTCTTACCTGCTGACCTGGCTTCATGGGCGTCTCAAATCTGTAGACTAATATAATTATCTTATAGAAGAATTAAAAAGTATAAAAGCTTATATTTCAATGACTAAATTTAAGGTTTCGAATAATGAGCGATATTGATAATCGTATAGAACACTTATAATTCAAAAAAAAATTACCGAGGTTATTTAAACAGATTCCAATGTATAGGGTATTGTGGGACTCCATTAAATAATTGAGGGGGTGGCCGGAGGGTGGGGTATCGCGTACTGCGAAAAAAGACATTGCTGCACGGGTTAGTAGTAAAATTAATTGGGGGTATTATTGGGGGTATTGGGACTTAAGATATATATTTTTACCTTATAAAACAGTAATTTAATCTAATTGTTCGACAGAGGCTCCGGGCACCATCCTAAGTTTTATATCTCTCTACATACCATACCACCGTAGAGTTTCAGTTGGACTTCTATACAAAAACTTCGTAATCTTGCAAATAGTATTAGTACTACTTTTAAAACTACGGATTGTTTTCGATGTTCAGGCCGCAATATTAACACTTACTTCAACAGCAACCTAGGTAGTCTTTGTTATGGCCAAAGACCCACAAAAAATTTCAGCAGTCCCCACAAATATAATTACTGGTTTTCTTGGTGTGGGAAAAACCTCAGCTATATTTCATATCCTTAAGTCTAAACCAGTGAAGGAACATTGGGCGGTTTTGGTAAACGAATTTGGTGAGATTGGCGTGGATGGCAGCTTATTTGAAGGTCAGTATAGTGAAAAGCAAGGTGTGTTTATTCGTGAAGTGCCTGGGGGATGTATGTGCTGCGCCGCAGGGTTGCCGATGCAAATTGTACTCAACCAATTGCTTACACGTGCCAGGCCGGATCGCTTATTAATTGAGCCTACTGGGCTTGGGCATCCCAAGGAAGTGTTGCAAGTGCTTTCGGCGGATTATTACAAGGAAATTCTTGATCTACAGAAAATTTTGACCTTGGTTGATGCGCGCAAACTTTCAGATGAACGCTATACCCAGCACCAAACGTTTAATCAACAAATTGCTATTGCAGATATTATTGTCGGTAACAAACTGGACTTATATCAGAGCGAAGATAAGGAAAAACTAGAGTGCTATGTGAAGCAATATGGGGCTGCCGAAGCTCAAACGATATTTACGAAATATGGCGAAATAGCACCTAATCATTTGAAAGGCAAAACGGCGGCGACAGTCAGAGGTCATCTTCTCAGTTCGGCTGGAGAAAAACCTTTATTATCCGAAGCTCCAATTCCCGAATGCGGTTATATTAAAGCTATTAATAAAGGTGAAGGTTTTTATAGTATCGGTTGGCGATTTTCACCAAGACGTGTGTTTAATCATGAAGAATTATATTCGTTTCTGAGTGGAATAAGCGCCGAAAGAATGAAAGCTGTGTTTATTACTGAAAGAGGTGTAGTTGGTTACAATCTAACCTCTGATGCCTTGACAGAAATTGAACTGGATGACTGCATAGAAAGTCGTGTTGAAATTATCTCTGATAAAGTTAATGATGAATGGGAAGCGCAGCTAATGGCCTGCGTTCGCTACGACGCTTAAAACCGCAACTAAAAAAGATAAAGTAGAAAAAAATGAAAAACCTAAAGTAGATGTAGCTAAACAAAATAGAAATAAAATCTTATAATCAGAGTAGTCTGTTTAAAAAATAACAAGGATATAAGTTATGGAAGGTCATGGATTAGGAATATCAATTATTGTAGTTTGGACAGTAATCTATTATTTTTTACTAAGTAGATTATATACAAATAAATCAAACGATAAATCAATAAAAAAAGAATAAGGATCAATAAATGAAGAAAATCAAAGCTGTAGTCTTCGGTGTCGGAACAATGAATTCGATTATTACTCGCATGTTGCTAGACAAGGGAGTCGAGATTATCGGTGCTATATCTCGAAGCCCAGCAAAAGTCGGCAAGGATTTGGGAGAGCTGACCGGTCTTGGGCGCCATTTAGGAGTCGCTGTGAGCAAAGATGCAGCGGAAGTATTAAGTCTTGAAGCTGATATTGCAGTTATCGCTGTCAATAGCTATATGTCTGATGCACAGGAGCAACTTCGGATGTGTGCCGAGCATGGCGTAAATGCTATAACGCTATCTGAAGAAGCGTTATATCCTTGGGAAACCTCACCCGAAATCACCAAGGAGCTGGACAGTATTGCCAAACGTACGGGTGTAACTTTAACAGGCTCCGGTCATCAGGATAGCTACTGGCTCAATATGGTAAGCATGCTGATGGGTACAACCCATCGGATAGACAATTTACTTGGTCAGGCGAGCTGGAACGTTGATGATTACGGACCAGAATTGGCTCGTGAGCAACAGGTTGGAACTACCATAGAGCAATTCAATACTTGGTTGGAATCTGCTTCTCGACCACCTACTTTTGGTCGTAATGTATTAGACGCACTCGTAGCTGATACAGGATTAACACCCGTATCGATTACCACAACATCTCGGCCGGTATTAGCGACTGAACCTCTATCAGTTGCTTCCCTAGGAATTACAGTTGCCGTTGGTAGTGTTTTAGGTTTTACCGATATCGATGAGATTAAAACTAGTGAAGGGCCGATTTTTATATTCGAAATGACCGGTTGTGTGTATCGTCCCGATCAGGCTGATATGAATCACTGGAAAATAGTTGGGGAGCCCGACGTTGAACTCTCTAATGGAGCTGTTCCGACTGCTATGACTACCTGTACTCAGCTAGTTAACAGAATTCCCGATGTGATTAATGCCCAGTCAGGTTTTGTCACTGTTGAGAAATTACCACGTCTGCGCTATCGAGCATTTAGTTTGGAAAACTACTTATCCTGATAGAATTATTAGATCCTGTATGGTTAATGTTTAATTTGAAGTAAAAAAAACCATAAACCATATAAAATATGATTTATGGTTTAGTATTTTATACTTTAGTTACAGATCAAAACGATCCGCTTGCATAACTTTCAACCACGCAGCAACAAAATCACTGACAAAACGATCATTAGCATTGTCATAGGCATAAGCCTCAGCAATAACTCTAAGTTCAGAGTTTGAACCAAAAATTAAGTCTACAGGTGTGGCTGTATAAAGTATCTTCTTACTCGATCTCTCTATACCTTCATACAAACCCTCAGTATCAGTTTTACGCCATTGAATAGACATATCCAGTAGATTCACAAAAAAGTCGTTACTGAGTTTTCCGGGGTTAGCGGTTAAAACTCCATGTTTGGAGTCATCTGAATTAGTAGCTAGACTTCTCATACCGCCAACTAATACAGTCATTTCTGGAACTGTTAAGCCCAGCTGATCTGCTTTATCGACTAGCATTTCAGCTGGAGATCGATAGCTTGTAACTGCATTGAAGTAATTTCGAAACGCATCAGCTTTTGGTTCCAGTAACGCAAAGGAAGAAACATCTGTTTGTTCTTGTGTGGCATCGCCTCGTCCAGAAATAAATGGAACTGATATTTCTAAACCAGACTCTTTTGCAGCACGCTCAATACCGACAGCACCACCTAAAACAATTACATCAGCCAAAGATACCTTTTCAGTTCCAAAGTTATTACGTATATTTTTCAGCTCAGTTAACACATAGCTTAGCTGTTTAGGATTATTGACATCCCAATCTTTTTGAGGCGCCAAAGCGATACGTCCACCGTTCGCTCCACCCCTCATATCACTGACTCTAAAACTAGCTGCAGACGCCCAAGCTGTTTCTACTAAATCAGAATCGCTTAAGTCTGTTGCATAAAGCATCTCTTTAAGTTTACTGATATCGCCTTCATTCAAAACTCTTACTGCATCACTAGAAATAGGATCTTGCCAAATTAAGCTATCACTTGGTACATCGGCACCTAAGTAACGTGTATGTGGTCCTAAGTCCCTATGAGTTAGCTTGTACCAAGCCTTAGCAAATGCTAGTTGATATTCTTCAGGGTTAGCCAAAAAACGCTCTGCAATTTTTTTATATCCAGGATCAAACTTTATAGCTAAATCTGCAGTCGTCATGACGGGTGGATTAAACTTACCTTTAACATGAGCATCAGGCACAGATTCATGTAAGGACTCATCAGTGGGAATCCACTGAATGGCTCCGCCGGGACTACGAGTCTGTTCCCAGTCATAACTTAATAGATTCTGAAGATATAGCGTGGTCCATTGCGTTGGTGCTTGTGTCCAAGCCCCCTCTAATCCACTAGTTACTGTATCTTCAGAGTGCCCTTTACCACATTTGTTTTTCCAGCCTAGACCTTGTTCTTCTATTGGAGCAGCAGCTGGTTCTGGGCCTACACAATCACTAGGCTTATGAGCTCCATGCATCTTTCCAAATGTATGCCCTCCAGCAATTAAGGCAACTGTTTCTTCATCGTTCATTGCCATGCGACCAAAGGTAACTCGAATATTTTTTGCTGAGCCTATTGGATCAGGTTTACCCAATGGACCTTCCGGATTCACATAGATTAAACCCATATGTGTTGCCCCGAGTGGCCTCTGTAACTGACCATCTTTTTTATGGCGATCGCTTGCTAATATTTCTAGCTCAGGCCCCCAATAAACTAAATCTGGCTCCCAATCATCAGCTCGACCACCAGCAAATCCATAAGTTTGAAAGCCCATATTCTCAAGCGCCACGTTACCAGACAAGATTAACAGATCAGCCCAGGATAAATTCTCGCCATACTTCTGTTTTATTGGCCATAGCAAGCGACGTGCTTTATCGAGATTACCATTGTCAGGCCAACTATTGAGGGGTTCAAATTGCATCTGACCACCATCGGCTCCACCCCGACCATCGAGTGTTCGGTAGGTGCCTGCAGCATGCCACGATAGGCGTATAAAAAATGGACCATAATTACCAAAATCAGCAGGCCACCAATCTTGGGGTTGGGTTAGTAATATATCAATATCTTTTTTGACCGCACTTAAATCTAGAAGCTTGAAAGCAGACGCGTAATCAAAGTTATTTCCGAGTGGATTAGAGCGGGTGTCATGGTCACGCAACGCACTTAAGTCGAGCTGATCAGGCCACCAAAAATTATTTGTTTTAGCCTTTCCCATCTTTATTTCATTGCTCGCTATGGGGCTCTGTATTTCCTCGTATTTTGTATGATTTTCATCAGAATTACAGGAAACTAGTAGAACTAAAAGTAATCCAGCCACCATACTTTGCACGAGTTTATTATAGTTTTTCATTTTTACACTCCCAAATCACTTCTTTATAAAGTAATCGTTATCCGTCAAAACTAACATAGTATTCTTAATAGTCATATTACACATATTATATATTGTATGGATATGAAAATTTATAAAAGCTGTATACCCCTTATTCTTTATGAGCGATAAGTGCTATCTCATTGGATAAATTCAAGAGAAAAATATACCATGTAAATTAATTTTTATAGATACCAATCAACTTCAATCGCAAAACAACAAGAGGCCGCCATGATTATTAAAAAAGACGCCACTGTATCGTTTCAATATTCCCTTGCTGATAAAGACGGCAATGCTTTAGATGCATCGCCAATAGGTGAACCTTTAACATACATACATGGTCAAAATAAAATTATCCCAGGCCTTGAGAAGGAACTAGAGGGAAAAAAAATAGACGATGTTTTGATAGTCAATGTTGAAGCAAAAGATGCATATGGAGAAAGACAGGAGCAAATGGTTCAAAAGATACCAAGATCAAACTTCCAAGCTCAGGAAATAAAGGTTGGTATGCGTTTTGAGGCAAAAACATCAAACGGTGCGGTGTCAGTCGTCATTACTGAGATAACTGATGAAGAAGTGACTGTGGATGGCAATCACCCTCTAGCTGGCAAAGATCTTACTTTCGACGTGAGGATTGTAGATGTAAGAGAATCTACTAAAAAAGAAGTTGAAGATTGTTGTACTGAAAATGGCTGTACTGCTAATAAGCATTAAGCTTAATAAAGAGAGTCAGGTTATAGAATAAAACAGATGTTTCGATGGGGTTGCGATGAGGCTAAATTATCAATCAATTACTTGTCATTTCTGTTTTGAGATGTTCGAGATCGATTTAGGAATTGAGCCTCAGTTTAGTGGCCACAATGTAGAAATATTTGACTGTGAAGTTTGCTGCAATCCCAACAAAGTAGATTCTGAGGTTGAAGAGGGCGAAATAATTTCACTAGTAGTGAGTGATGGAAATGAATAAAAATATAATTCAGTTGCTAAATAGATAAATTTTTTTATATATTAAGTTAAATAGTGTCAAACAAATATTTAATAAGAACTAAGGCTAGACCAGAGGTTGCAATAGCTAATAAGGGGATAAAAATCGGCGTTTTAGCTTCAGTGTTTTGACTTGCGCTACCGTCTTTTTTATTTCTAAACAGAACTATAATTGCTACCACTAAAACACTTAGCGCAATAGTAAGAAATATGTATACGCCTATGTTGAAGTAAGTCATTTAAATTCCTATTACGTTATGTGCTAAATATAGTTAGATAATTAAAAAAAATTCCATCCTAAGTTAACGATTAATGCGATTACTGTAAGTAAAACACTCACTGAATGTAATTTTTTAAATAGATTCTCATTTCCAGAATCTTTGGCTGTATTAGTAGCTGGCACTATAACGTAGCAAATAGTCATCGCAACTGCTGTTACCAGTGATGCTATTAGAGGAGCTTTATCGTCATCACCATAAAAATATGTGAAGAGAAAAGAAATTATCGATAGAATTAACACCGAAAGAAATAATTTTGGAAACACACTTCTCAGAAATGGCCCAGCGTCTTTCATGGCAATTAACTTGAAGATAGCTGGAGCTACAATTGAAACTTGCATCATTATCATCCCAACAATGATGCCTGATAACAATATAGGAAGATGATTTAACGTTTGCATAATATTAAGATTCCGTTGGCTTATTTGATGAATTACTATGTGTTTTTTAAAAAAATTATATAGTGCTAGTTTAGTTGAAAGGTTGGTTGATAAAAAGTAGTAGAATAAGAATAATCTAGCTTTTCATGGATTCGATAAACTTGAAAAGTTAGACTAGGAAAATATGATATTAATTTCAGTATGGTTCCCTGGGAGGGCCTTTGATTTGAAGCTTAACGATAGGGAGTTTGAAGTTTACAGGCAGGCTGTGGAAGAGGGTAGTGCAGAATCTTATTTTAATTTAGGAGCAATGTATGCCAGACGAGGCTCTGATTTTTATCATGAGTCAGTCATGTGGTACCGAACTGCAGCTAACCAAGGGCATATAGAGGCAAAAAAGGTGTTAGATACAATAAAAGAAAATAAAAAATCTTATGCTCCGTGGTACAAAAAGCTTCTATTGAGTTTAGATTTAAATAAGTATTTAAAATAGCCCAATAGAATCATAGAGGCTCAAAAAGGAAAGTGAATATTGAAAATTTTTTTAGATTACTTTATTTATTTTGTAGTTTTAGGATCTGCAAGTGTTATGGCCATAGAGGAAGCAGCATATACAAATATTCTAAATGATGAAATTTTTGAAATTAGAAAATATGAGCCACACGTGCTCGCTGAGATAGAAATAGATGGAAGTTTTGAGGAAGCTGGTAGTAAAGCATTTAGTAAGTTGTTTCGTTATATTTCTGGTGAAAATATACCCCAGAAAAAAATCAAAATGACAGCACCTGTTTCTCAGTCATATAATGGTGAAAATATCAATATGACTTCACCTGTCGGCCAAAAGGAAAAAAATGGTAAATGGTTAGTAAGTTTCATGATGCCTTCTAGCTATTCTTTTGAGCAACTACCTAAACCAAAAGATCCTGATATCCATCTT
>Ga0209337_1002032_pt1 | contig 14916 bp, 30 predicted proteins | sample LinPmetageLP53_FD_184044 | JGI IMG/M metagenome (GOLD analysis project Ga0209337, IMG submission 184044) | Marine viral communities from the Pacific Ocean - LP-53 (SPAdes) (version 2) | ecosystem: Environmental > Aquatic > Marine > Oceanic | place: Pacific Ocean | collected 2010-02-08
TTTTATTGTGTTTTACACTTGCATTAGGGTACGTTCTAGGATCTATGAGATACCTGGTAATAGCTATGATCTTGATGTTAAAGTGCATACATTCATATACTAATAGTATGACCGCAGCATATGAGCCGTAGCAGCCAATCCGAAGCCCGCCAACAAATTAAACATCTTGAAAGTATAATAAAACAAATGGATGAAAAGAAGAAAATGTATATTGAAGAAATTAAGTTTTTAATGGGAGATCAAGAATAATGATTATAGAAGATCCCGAACAAACATATCAATTAACCATAGATATAGAGGCTATGAAAGCCTATAACGAGTCCTGGGGTACAATGACCCCACTGACACAAAAGGAAGTGAAATAAACAATGGAATGGAACGCAAATATGACGACAAATGACAAGAGCGAGTTATCGTTTCTTAATTTTTATGAAACCCGGAAAGCTGAAGGAGAGTTTAACTTCTCTTTTACTAATGTTACCTTTAATGGTAATGCCGGAATGAATAAAGATTCGGAAGTAGTAACTTTGATAGATGGTGAAACTGAAACCGCAGTAAGTTTCTACTGCACACCGCACCCTGATGGGTTAAATCAAGATCCGGCTAAAACTGACGGCGCTAAAGTAAGTAATGCTATGAGAAGGGCTTTCCCTGGTGAGAATTGGGATGAAGTCTTTTCTAACGCATCAGCTAACGGTGGCAAACTATCAGTAACTAAGAATGATTATGCCGCATCCCCTGTGGGTTGGGCATGGCTGTTTGAAGTAACTGCTTAGTTCTATAATTTTATAGACGGAATCTCGTAACTAACTTTGGGGGTAGAATACCCTTTAGTTAGCCCCTCTTATTTTCTTAAACATAATTACACCCGTAGTTATGTAAACTAATAATGCTGTAACTGCTGTAACTGCTTCTACCCGGTGTGGTGATATTTTGTTATATCCATAATCATACATTAGTTCAGCACCGGATATGATCGCAAGCCCTGCACCTTCAATCAAATCTAATCCAGCATTAGCTACATCTAAAGCGACATCACTAATATCATCAATAACATCTAACCCCAATTCTTTACCTTCTTCAAATAAGTCTAACGCCGCGTTAGTTCCTTCTTCTACCACATCGCTTTGAACTTCGGATATTTTATTACCAAACTTATCATAAACAATAGTCAAAGAGTAAGAACCTGGAACAAGTAAATAAGTTATATACTTTGCTTTACTGCGCCAACCCATCTAAACACCCCCTACAACACGCTTTTGAGCCTTCAAACCATAGTTTATGACTAAGAGTACCACTAATGACGGTGGAACGCTTACAAGTAGCCCTTTCGCTATACCTTCTGAAACATATCCTAACTTGATTAAACTAGATTCCGCTTTATCTCCTATTGACTGATCCGGTGAAGCCACTTCTTTACCGATTATAGCAACCGTTACACCGCCGAGTATAGCAACCCCAACAGCTACCCCCGCTATTTGACCTAAACCTGCTAACATAAAATCACTTCTTGATAAATCCTAAAATACCACCTAGAACAACCAAACCAATTAACATGAATCTTTGATCGTCTGTTAATCCTACACTTTGAGTATCAGTATCGGTAGTATCTGTTGAAGTGTCGGGTATAACCCCGTTTAAACCATCGTCATCATCTAAACCATCGTCATCATCTAACCCTGGTGTTTCTTTATTACATGGGTTTTCTACATAAATTATGTCGTTGGCTTCGTTTTCACTTTGACCAAAAAAAGTTTTTAACTCTTCGACCGCCTGTCTACCTGATATTTTATCCTCACAATATGCTGCAACCACCTCATTAATAGAACCGTATTGACTTGTAAGACCTCCACCATTACTGAACTCAAAGTTCAAATTGCTACCAGTATCTTGACCGTAAATACTCATTTAATTCACCTTCATTTAATAGAAACTTCTTGATTTCTTAGCCCTTTTTGAGCCTGTTGAACGCTTTCTTTGGGATCTTCTTTTAGAAGTTCCCGCCGCATTTTGAGCCGCTTTCTTACTCTTATACGTGCGTTTTAGTGTCTTTCCTGTTACATAGCTTACGACTTTATAGCCGCCTTTTACTTTCTTTACTGGCATTTATTTCCACTTTCCTTTTGTAGCATAGTACCTTCGCACTTGCGCTCTAGTAAACTTGCGACCTGATGGTGAACGATAAGTATTTCTACCGATCTTAACAAAGGGCATTTACTCACCTCTCAATACAAAATAACCTATTACTAATAAAATTAATATTGATTGTTCACTCATCAAATCATCCCCCCTTCAATGCCGACATCTATTCCCAGGCTCGCACCTACGATAGCTAAGATTATTTTTATTCCTGACGCGATAGTATCTAATCGAGCCATTAAATCAATATGCTTAATTTCTAAACTTGTTAAACGATCCTGTATCTCTTGAAAATCATCTTCAAGGCGAACTATCCTTTCGTGATTCTGTTTAACTGTCATATTTATCCCTCTCTAACAAATAAAGGCATTATCGGGTAATTATCATTTGCATCACTTATTGATTCGTAAGTTTGTGGTAAATCCCTTAACAATTGCCTAAATAAAATCAATTCTTCTTTTTCTTCTTGAGAAATTGGGTAATCAGAAATCATGTACTTATCAGTTTGTAATAAGTTTGATAGTCTTTCAGTTTTGATAGTTTCCCATGAAATTTCTTGTTCAACTTTTTCTCCATCAATGTATAAATTAAACCTAGCCATAAGTACACCCCACTATCATAATCGAAGTTCCTAAAGGAATACCCGAACCAGGGTAAGTAGCCGGTAAAGTACCTAATGACCCGGCTCTAATTGCTTGTCGTTGTGTACCTATTGTACTATCGGTAAATGAACCGTGAAACTGAGCACCCGCCCCTCTTACCGTAGGATCTGAAGCTGCGTCAACACTTTGTGTATAAGCGTAATAATATTGAGTACCTGCTACTAAATCACCATCACCCGCCGAAGTTTCTGTAATTGTACCTGTTTGAGTTCCTGTCGCATCAGCACTAACGGTTGCGCTAACTAACTTTGAAGCAGGCAATCCTTCAGCATCAACCGAATAAATAGCTAATAAATAATTCAAACCCGCATTACCCGCACTACTAACTTCAATACCTAATGTACCTAAAGTTAAATCTTTACCACAAGTAAAAGGTGAGTAAATAGGAGCTGATTGATTTTCGGTTACATTTGTATAACTTGAAGTTCTCCATCCGGTCGGGTAAGCTGATAAATCATAATAGGCGTTTGTGTTTGCTTTAACCCCCGAAAACTTAGGGGTTACACTAGAACCACTACTTTCAGCAACCCAACCCGCAGCAGTAGCAGAAGAAGCCTTCAAAATATAACCCGTAGCAATTGCTGAATTATCTAATTCAACACCATCTAACTTAATCGTACCTGTACCATTTGGGGTGATTGAGATTTGCCCGTTCACACCATCTTCAATTATAATTGATCCTGAATTAGTACCATCATTAGTATTCAAAGTTAAATTATGAGCGCCATTTGATGATATGGTAGTATCGGCTGACCCCGTACCTACGGAGAGAGTTGAAGATTGAGCGTTTAATCTTCCGCTACCTGGTGTTATGTTGATATGATTAGCGACCCCACCATCTAAAATGGCAATAGTGCTTGAACCTGCGACTAAGTTTAATTGACTCGTACCGGATGACTCTATTTTTTCTCCAACCGTTAAAGTATCTAATGAATCGTTATAAGTAAAATCAGAATAACCTTCTATTTCATCAGCAGTAGTAGCACCAACAGCGACTTTATTATCAGTAATTGAGCCACCTATACCACCACCGCCACCACTACCCGTTGAAGCTGCAGTTATGCGACCTTGAGCATCTACGGTAATATCAGCCGTTGTATAACTACCTGGTGTTACTGCTGTATTAGCTAAAGAAATTGCGGGTGTATTACCACCCGATGAAACAATAGGCGCAGTACCCGTAACTGATGTAACCGTACCGCCTGAATCAGTATATTGAGGGATATTCAAAGTACCACCCGCAAAAGTAGCCGCGCCTGATGTGTTATTAGTCGTTAAAGTAATTGCATCTTGTTTAGCATCGAAGATATTGAAACTAGCAGCAGTTAAAACACCAGTAGCAGCACCCGAAGCATTACCGATAGAAATAATTGGTGTAGTAGTAGGATTTGTAATAGTAATAAATGCTTGAGAAGAACTTACATTTGTAACCGTTCCAGTACCACCACCACCGCCGCCAGTAGTGATCGTAGCAGTCGTTCCCGACACCGATAATGTACCATTACTTACTTTGATAGTATTAATCGGTCGCCCTTCGGTTGCACCATCGAGAGTTTCAATTTTTAACGGGGGTCTAATTGGTGATGACATTTATTCACCTCTCGTCAGCTATCCATATTTCTAAACTTGAAGTGCCTGTTGGTGAAGAAAACCAAAGCGAAGTATTCTGTGCTAAAAATCCGACACCTTGACTGACATCAAACACATATTGAGTTCCGGCTAAGAATGTAAAATAATTCAAAGCCGTTGCCGCTAATACATCGGATCTATCATAACCGACAATAACATCATTATCACCGATATTAATTAGAACCTTTCCCGCACCATTAGTAGTAACATTGAGTAATAAAGGTGCATCCTCAGCCATAGTAGCTATTCGTAAGATGCGACCTATATTACCACAACCATACTAATTTCAAGATTGTGCCGCTGAATCAGCAAGAATAGCCGCTGATGTGTTCACGACTACTGGTTGTAATTGTCTTTGGTTAGGTGCGCCCGCGCCGTTAGTAGGTGATACTACGATTGGGGTGAAAGTCAATACTGTACCAGCGTTACAAGTTACCTGCAAAAATAAGTCTGTATCTAATGATAGGTTAAATGTAGGGATAAAGTAAGTTCCGCCAACCGCTTGCGTTTCTGATAATGCCATACCAGCAGTAGCCGCCGCATTTCCTTGATCCGCGTATTTAATTCCGCCTAGATCTCCGTTAAGAGCTCTCCAAAATCCGACCGAAAGTGAATAATCCGACTGCGAAACGAGGCGAATATCGTCTATATCTTCTGCCGCTGAATCGTTCTGAATGAATACTGCCGCTAATGCACCTGGCGCGTTTGCTGGCATTCTAACAACAATCTGTTGTTGAGTCGCTGAGGCTGTGAAAGTGGTAGCAGCACCGATAGTAGTTTGCGTTTGAACATTATCGTTATAGCGAACATAAATCTCAAAAGCCGCGTTTGCTGATCCTACCATAGAAGTGGTAGCCAAAGGGTAGTAACCTAGTGTGTATTCTAAACGACTTACACCGTTTGAACCTACCATCATTCCGACTGGTATTCTCAAATATGCTTCTTTAGCAGTAGCACCCATAACCTCAGTAGATCTTTGTGCGCCCATTGAATTAAGCATATATCCTAACTGTGAAGGTGTAGCCTGAATTGCTGAACCGTAACCTGCTCGCCAATCGAACACATTTACGCCATTAATAATAAATCTTGCTTGTGAAAAAACATTTTGGAAGTCTGCGAGAATATCTGCTGCTGTAACTGTACCAGTTACACGAACAATAAGCTCATCTATCATTCCACCTGGAAGATTTATTCCATTTGAAAGATTCTGAGCCGCTAGGGTTGGAAGAGTAGTAGCGTCTTGATGAATTAAAGTGTAACGAATAGCCAAAAAATCACTTCCTCGAAATTGCTTCTTGAACTTGCGTAGCTACTGGTTGTAGTAGTACCATGCCTACCGTGATCCCTGCCGCGAAAGCAAAGTAACCTAGAAGAGAGTCGGCTGTAAGTTTAGGTAACATACCTGCCATCTTAATTCAGTCTCCCTTTTACTTTATCTTCTAAAGTACTGCCACCTAATAAATAGGTGCTTAAACCATTTGATATGGCAGTTACAAAGACGACGGTCGCTGATAGGCTTATACCTTGAAACATGGGTTGTAGTATCATGTAAACGGTGCGTTATCATAGAGGGTATATAAAAAATACTAAAGATGTGCATACAAAGACTATTAAACCCACTATTATTTAGATATTAATATGGTGAAAAAGCCTAGATGTTGCGAGAAGCCTATGTTGAGGGCTTCATCCAGGTTGAAATTAGAAGGAGATTCAAGACCTACTTCAAGAGTTCCATACTACCCGGTAGGTTGGTATTGCTCATATTGTGGTAATATTATATCTCTAAAGGTGGATAAAGACTTGCCTTTGTTGTAGTAACATCAAACCAAACATGGCTATACGGTGTTGAAGCTAATTGTTCAACATAAGGTTGAGGATCGAAACCATATCGCTTTATAGAATCAGTCCAATGTTGTTTGAAAGGTAAATTAAACAATATAATATATGATGTTGAACCTTCCAGGTCTTTTGAATAAATAATAGAATGTGCAACCGCAACATAACGGATCCCACGACTTCGCCCCGTCAAAGCAAGCCTTCTAAAACTTGGGCTTATAGATTTACGACTTTCAATAAATACTTGTGAATCGTCTATTACTAAAGTAGCTGAAAAACCTTCGTTCTCTTTTTCGATAGCGAATAATAAATCTATTACATAATCAGCTTCAGCATCTAAGAAGTCAATATCAGGATATACGACAGCCACGCGATTCTTACGGAGATGTTTTTCTAATTGGTCGGGTCTAATGGGTAAATGTTCTTTTTTATCACTAAGAATCATTTCATGTTTAGGACATAAAAACACCAAGCGATAGTTAGGATCTTTATTTCTTTTCATGAACTCGGTTATAGTCTCTCGTAAATAATATGATTTACCGCTACCTGGTCGGCCTACGATTTGTGTAGTTAAGCGCGACTTGTAATCAGGTTTGTACAGGTCATCTAACATTGACATGACTATTCCTCTTCACTTGAGAGTTTGTCTAGTCTTTTAATATCTTCTTCTATTTCTTCATTCTTAGGAAATCCCCACGAAAAGAAACCGCTAATAAAATCAAGCATCTTTATTCACCTCATTAAATAATTGTCTTTCTTCTTTGGCTTTTATTCTAGTTCCAATAATAGGTAATCTCCTTAAGAATCTACCAAAAGCACCGCCTAACTTACCCTTAAAAGGCGACTTCTCACTTTCCTGGTGAATCTTATACAAAGGTACACCAAACCAGTGAGCGTTAGCTACTACGGCTATTGTACCAGTTCCTATCATATCAGAAACTACTACCCCCGAATCCTCTAAGGCTTCGTTAGTTACCTCACTTATCCAGTTATAATCACTATCGCTATGTATGATAGCCGTTGCTTTAGGATCTTCTAACATAGCCCTTCGATAGCCTGTCATAAGATGGTCTGTCGTTCTGTAACCTACTGTAAGGATTGATTTATTCATAGCCTTCTTAGCCGCCATTTCTTTTTTAGAAATCTTACCTTTACCTAAAACAGCCGCCGGTTTAATTGTCTTTAGAATGGTCGGTACGGTTTCAGTAGGTGAAACCTCATCTACAATATCTCCGTAATCATAAGTAGCCCATATTGGCGTATCGTCTTGAACTTCTTCTCTCGGTTCTTCTACCGGGTCGGGTTCTTCTTTTACTTCTTGTAATTTCTTTGAGCGTTTCCAGGCACCCGATCTTGACTTGTATTCTTTACCATCGGTTGATAACCAGCGCTTACCCTCTTCTGTTTCAATTTCCGTTGTTAAATCGTCTTCACTCATAACCTAAACCCCCTAAGTTTGAAGGAGGTTCCATTTGCCAGTCATCAGGACTTGGGAAAGGTGGAAATAATAAATGATGAGCGTCAATCTGTTTCATACCTTTCGCCTCTAGTAATTTTAATCCTTCATTATAGGATAATTCACCGGCTTTATGTTTTTTAACTATCTCTTCGGTTTTCATTCTTCTTCAACATCCTTTACTCTAAATGCAATTACTACGTCATCATTCTGATATACAATATTAAATTTCTTTTCGTCTTTAATTTCTTCTTTAGTCATTTTATACACTCTCCTTATTTAGATAAGGGAATAGTATGGGATCTATTGTGTGTGAGGTTTCTATCAAATAAAACACCCCGCGCCACTATCACAAGCTGATTCAGGTAAAGTTATTTCAGATAATTCACTTAAAGGTAAATCTTGATATAATCCTCTACGCCAATTTCTTTTTTCTTTTACGTTTTCTTCCATATCAATTGATATTTGAAATAAATCAGGGTGATTATTCTTTAATTCTAACCAGGTTTTACCCCCTGAATAAGGACAACAAAAGCAACCGGATTTACCTACATCCCAACCCGCTAAAGTATTCATTTCAATACATTCATTTCTAGTAGTCGGTATCTCATCTAAAAGAGGGTATCTTATTCCGCACCATTTAACATCTGATTCCGTTCTTCTATTGGCTTCTTCTGTAGTTATCCCTAACCAACATTCAGCTAGTAATTTACCGTTTTTATTTCCTACAATAGAGCGTATTAATTTTCTTTGAGGGCGAATCTTAAACTTTACCGTACATGATCTAAAACCGATTATAGGTATAGCATTTAACCGAATATAATCTTCATGCAGTTTACCTAAATGAGATTTAACAATTACAAAAGGTATTTTTAATTCATTCTCGGTAAAATCTTTAGCCGTTTTAATGAACTCAATTGTTTCCGGTAGTTCTGATCCTGTATCAGCATGAATAACAATATCCGGTTTTTGTAATGACCCGTTAGCGATCATAAGTAACATCGCCGTTGATTGAGTGCCACCACCGTATGAAAGAACTTGTAAGGGATATTTCAACCAGTCTCTTTCTTGAATCATAATTTAACCTCTTTCAAACATAAAGTATCATTGTGCATACTACCATGACATACGATTAAAACTTCTTGTAATTCAAAACCTCTTGTTTTACCTATTCCGACAGTATTCCAACCAAATGATAAAACAGTTCCACCCTTTTTTAATACTCTAGCTATTTCTATCTTCCAGTTAGACCATACACTTATCTTAGTATCATGTAATGATTGGCCTATACCGTCATAACACTCTTTTAATTGTCTAGGTGAATATGGCGGATCGAATATTACACAATCAATAGAATTATCATCAAACATTTTAAGAAAATCTAAAGCATCTATGTTATAATTAGTATCAAACTTAGGATTAAGGTCATTTGTAATATTTGCTAATCTTGATCCGTTAGCGAAAGGATCTATAATATCACCTTCTATATTTAAAATATGTTTTTGAACAAACTCTCTAATAGGTTTAATTAAAAATGTATTATGATTAGGCATAGCCCAAGATCTACTTATTATCATTTGACTATTGCCCCGTTTACAGTTTGTGCTGACATTTCAGCAAAGAACCTTTGAAGTATCGGGTTTCCAAAAGTCATAGCCTTTGAGATTTCCAAAGATTCAATTATAGTAGAGTCTTTTCGTGCTTCATTATAATGATGAACAAAAAGAAAAGCTGCGAATATAAGTGTGGGTATTTGTCCTTTAGGAATGAAGCCGAGGTGTGTAAGCCGGTTCATTAACGCCTTAGAAGAAGCAGCCATCGAAGTAATTATTTCATCAACCAGCGACAAGACTTCATCATCAAGAGTAATACCCACAGGTTTCCGAGTAGGGTTTCCGTTAAGAAGTTTCTTAATTTCAGAACTCTAAACCTAAGTTTACCCCAAAGATACAAGGATAACAAATAAAGTGATTTTCTTTATTGTTACAAGTACACTTGAAATCATCAGGGTTGTATTCATCGTTTAATTTAATTGTTAGCGTTTTATTAGTCATTTTTATTTATCTCCTAAAATTTATGTTGCCGTTCGGCTGTCCGCCGGGTGCGAACAGTGAAACCTATTCAGTTTCCGTTAAGAAGTTTCCTTAATACGATACATAGACCTGGTATTATGTGAAAACTTGTCGTACTTGTCCTCTTTGGTTATCCTACCATGACCTCTTAATAAACCGGCTAACTGGGTTGTAGTTACTTGGTATCGTGATCCTCTTAATGATACTTCGTAAACTAACTCAGATAAGGTTATTTCACCTTTACGACATAAACACTTTTCAGCCTCTAAGACTATTTTCAAAGCTCGTCTTTTCTTACTCATCTAATTCCTCTAATGGGGATTTCTTACCGTAATGACGTTTACTTACTTTAGATTGAACGTGTTTAGATCCCAAAGGTAGGTTTCTTCTCATAGCTGTTCGATACTGAATAACGTTTCTTGAAAATTGCTCTTTTGTTAAGTCTCCGGCTTGAGGAACTAACTTACCTGTTTCATCAGTTAGTGATACACCCTTATGACGTATCTTAATTTTTCTTTTCTCATCGTTTACGAAAACGTATGCTTTAGGTTCATAACCTACAAAATGACACGGTTCTTCAATTTCATAATCCCATTGACCGAGTTCGTTTCCGAGTTCGATTTCCTCTAGTACATCAGGTAACTTATCAGCGTTAAAGAATATTGAATCTGTATCGCAATAATAAGCCCCATCACCCGCCGCTAATATTGCCCTGTTTAGAGATACACGAGCGTATGAAGTGGTAAAGGATGCGAACCCGAACCATGTAGAAGAAGGCTTTTTGTCTCCTTCTTTAGCTACTAAGAACGGTAAAGAACCTCTTACGCCGTCATAGTAGTCAAAATGATACTCATTTAATTTACCTTCTTCAATAATCTTATCTATTTCTTCATCATTATCAATACGAGTAGCGATTTCTTTCATTCCAAAACGGCCATATAGAGCATTAAGAATTAATTTTATCCATAATTGAGAAGGATCGTTCTTAGCTCTCATTTCAACCCTTAATTGATAGAAAAACTCAACAAACTCTTTGAAAGGTCTTATGGCTTGAGAATAATGTAATTCTTTTAATTCAGTTACCTGGTAGCCTAATTCTAAAGCGTGTTTAATTTCAGGTTCACATAACCACCCGGTAAAGGTTGTTTCAGTCCAGCATCTACGCCCTTCATCGGTTGTAGTAGCTAAAAACGCTGGACTATCTTTACCACCTTCTAAAGTTAGATTTGCCCATATACAAACCTCATCACTTCTAAGTAATTTATTAAAATTATACATGAAAGGTTTACAATATGTTGAACCCATCATGTCGGGGAATACTTGTTCAACCATTTCAGAAGGGTACATTGAGTTTCTATCGAGACTAATAGTATTCGGATATACTTTCATAGGTTCACCTATTACTTGGACTCTACCGCCTACATAAGCGTCTTGAAGTGCTTCATGGAATAAGTTATTACAAAATGCAATATAGACTTTTTTATTCTGTTTGTTTATTGTAAACCAGTTTTCAGGCCAATATTTTGAACACCATACACGATAAGCCATTGAAGCCGTTGTAAGTGGTAATTCAAGATCGTGTGGTGAATTAGTCCATTCTTTGTAAGTAATCTCAAGAGACTTGATAGCTTCGGATAATATACGGCAATCTTGAATACAGTAATCAATATCTTCTTGAGTTATTCCTTGACTCTCATCACCAGTACGAAACTTCATTGGTGTAAATCCTTTAGGAAATCCTAAAGCCTCGCCTATTTGACTTAAAGAAACTTGAACAAGCGTCTTATAATCTCGGTACTCTATGTTATCTATGGTCGCAACCAAGATTCGACCTTTAGAATCAATCTTATCAGCCTGTTTGATTTCATCAATTGTAAACAAGCCGAGGTAATCATATTTCCAACCTGCGTGAGCATACACTAAAACTCTTGCATCTTTTTCAGTGATTCCGCCTGATTCCATGTACTCTAACCGTTTTTCTTGTAGCCATTTCTTAGCATCTTCAAACTCGTAAAAGACGTACTGTTCCAATGTGTCTACATTCTGAATAACACCAAAAGCAAGTTTCCGAGCGTCTAAGCCCCAAGTTTCTATATCTAAAGTAAACCTTAACGAAGGTTTCTTTTTGGTTGGCATTATTTTTCTTATGAAATGTGATTTACTCATTTTTCAAATCTCCTACGTTTCTAAAATATCCTAAAACTACTTGTGGTGGACTGTCTATTTTCTCAGCCGATGAAGGATCGTTTAATAATTCGATATATTCAGCATTAGGGGCAAATATTGCTTTAGTTACAGGATATTGTTCAGTTTTAAATAATTTTCTTATTCTATCATTCCATATACGGTATAGATCCTCTTTATTATCTAAATATCCAAAAGTAGTAGCTAAAGGATTATCACCTTGAAAATATCGAGCGTTTAGACCTTGAGTAGAATTAATATTAAAACCACCTTCAAAAGTTTCAAGTCCTGGTCGTTGCCCACTAAAACTTAAAAAATAACTTCTAATAATACCCCTTCTTTTACCGAATATTTTCTTTCCTATTCCTTCAATAGCACCGGGTAGCCAAACATCGAACTTAGGATCTAGAAAATCGCTTTTTACTATTACTGGTTTAACCCATCTTGTTATAGGTTCGTTATAATCATCGCCTGTAATAGTCTGATTTCTTACACGATTTCTAAAACTACGGTCTATCTTTTTTACTTGCTCTTTATTTCTTAAGTTACGAGCTGAAGGGCTGTTTCTATCCGTTGTTATTATTCTATCAACAGAACGTATTATGTTCGAGTCTTTACCCTTGTAACCGAGTAATTTACCTATTCTTAATTTCTCTTTACCTTTAGTTCGACCTGATGGACGAGTAGCAATCATCTGTTTAATACGGGTTCTTGCTCGCTCTTGTTGAATATCACTTGGTCTTGCCATCTACTAACCCCCGCCATAGCGGTAAAGCATCACCGTCAATATCATTCAAATATACATTCCTGTTATAGTTTAACCCTACTTCAAGTAAAGTACCGCCACCCGCCGTTAAATCACCTATGTAATCGCCTTCTTTGGTTGTAGTTAGGACTATTCTTCGTACTAGCTCGTAAGGTAATTGATTAAACCAGTTAGCGTAACCTTTAGAGACATTTTTTCGTAAGTTTATTTCCCACCAATCATAAAGAGCAACACCTTTTGAACCGTTAGTTATTCTTTCTTTAATCCTTTTATCATTAGGGTTTTTGTAAGGTTGAATAACTGCTTTATTATTTACTTCGGGTTTACCCTTAGTAAACCATAGAACGACTCTTGAGGCTCTTGTAAATCTTGAATTAGAATGCCCGGTATTTGTGTTATATACCCATGTAATCCATTGATTAAGAACCCATCCAGTAGATTCTATATCAATTAAATATCTTGAAATTATCTCCGGTCTATGAACGATAAATATTGAGGCGTTTTCTTGAGAATTAGAATACATCTTTTGACAAGATGTTTTAATGAATTGACCGTATGAAGAAAATGATAAATTATCTTTAACTTTAGATGAGTATTTGAAATTGATATTGTAAGGGGGATCGAATAACCATGTTTTTATTTTATTATCAGGTGAAGCGTCTTTCAAATCGCCTATTTGAAATTGATTCACTTAATCACCCGCCATTTTATTTTGCATTCATAACAACATTTCCAATAAACTAAACCATCACGCCATTCACCTTCTCTATGCTCGGGATTATTACAGTAAGTCATTATAATGAACCCCATTGTTCAGCCATAGCATCGGCTATACCTTGAAAAGTTAATGAATAATCCTTAGAATCTGAATAACCTTTCTGAGACTTTTGGTTTTTTCTAAAACCCGAAGTATTTGATGGTAGCCATGAACCTTGACTTTCAACTTGATTAGTAGGTAACAACGGTTCAAGACCTTTTAACCAAAGTAAAGTACGTTTTGAATAAGGATCTCCAAATTGATAAGGTTGTATAACTTGAGAAGGTTTAGGTAATTCAGCTATTTTGAAAGGTGTAGGGTTTTCAACAGCTATTTTAGGAATATCAGAATTAAGTAATGTCATAAAAAACTCTTTACCTTCTAATAATTTTTCATATCTTTCATTATCTAATTGACCGGCTTTAGGATATAACCACCTAGCACCCGCACGACTTAGATATGTACATGGTGGGTGAGCAATCATTAAATCCCATTCATACTCTAATACTTCTAATACATCTTTTTGAATATGATTAGGTGAATTATCACTTGAAGGGGTAATATCACAAGAGAAAGCATGATGACCCTTTGCTCTAAACGCTTCTCTAACTCTACCTGAATATTCACAAGCGACTAAAACTCTCATTTAAATCTCTCCGAATGGTCAAATAGACTGAATAGAGGCACGTTTAACTCGTTAGCTATCTGTTCCATAGCTTGACGGGTTCTCTCGTTTAAATCGGCTATCCTATCACCTGATGATAGGTTAAATGAGTTAATGAAAAACTCAAGTTTTCTTTCCAGGTCTTTGACTCTCTTTTCAAGATCCCTTATTTTCTTATCACTCATAATTACCCCACCATCCAGTTATCCTCTTGCGACATAGTCGAACAAACTAAACATTGAATCTCATGTAGCGCCATACCACCCCTTTTCTTAGGTGGTCTTATCGCAATCCATTGATAATCGTTAGCTGTTCCACAACCAGGGCATATTCTAATTACCCCCGCAACATAATACTCTTCAATAAATTTTTCATTGAAACTACTCAAAATACACCCATCTAAAATAATTTGTTTGTTTATGGTTTTCTTATCGCTCATTGAACCACTCTTCCACAGTGCTTGCATATTTTGGTAGCGAAGTCGATCATATGCTTCTTCTGCCAGTCGGTGCGCCAACATAAGCATGAGTTAGTCATTAGAACCACATCCACATTTCCACTTATTAGCGTAATAATATAATCCATTTCTTAAACATGAATAATCATTTTCATAACATTTAACTCGATCTTTCTTAGAGAAGGAATACCATAATTCACGACTATTCATTCAATCGCCTCTATTTCATTAAGATTACCCCACATACAAAAATCATTATTACAAACTAAAATAACATCAGATAAAGGTTTGTGG
>Ga0209337_1002033_pt1 | contig 14913 bp, 6 predicted proteins | sample LinPmetageLP53_FD_184044 | JGI IMG/M metagenome (GOLD analysis project Ga0209337, IMG submission 184044) | Marine viral communities from the Pacific Ocean - LP-53 (SPAdes) (version 2) | ecosystem: Environmental > Aquatic > Marine > Oceanic | place: Pacific Ocean | collected 2010-02-08
ACATGAGTATGGTGAAAACTATGTATTCAAGTGGTTCAACGGTCACCAGTTGACAGAATTGGACAAGCACATAGACAAGTTACAAGTCGGAGTTCCACACGTAATGGTATTCGATGACGCATCATACACAATGGAGGATGCAACCAAAGCTCAAATGGCAGTACTGGCAAATGCCCTTACCACCATCAGACACAAAGTAAAATCCAAGGTTATCATTATATTCAATATTCACTATAGTCGTGCTACGAAGAAATTTTTTAGAAATCAGCACTTTACGTTCCTTACCTCCGTAACCACTGAGGAATTGGGTAACCTTAAAGATCTCTTCCAGGACAAAATGCCAGTCGTAAGACAGTTTGGTAAAAAGTACCGCCAGATGGCTCTAAATGGATCTTTTTATGTTCCTTTGGATTATTACACTGGAAAGTCCGCAAAGTACAATATTAACGAACCTTTCAGAATAGGGCTTGTTTCAGAAATTACGGACCTCCATTTCTTTCTTTACCCAAGACAGTCGTGTGAGATATGTAGGCCCGGAGCCCCCCCTAAATTGGAAGTTAAGACCGTAAAGCAAGTCAAGTCAATGTTGAAGAAATATAAGAACCAGACTGCACTAATGACGACTTTGGCATTCTGGTGTAAAACCCATAATATTGGCCCAGTTGACCCATTAGAGCATGCACACAAGTCATATTGGAATTTCTTCGAAAAGGTGTCAAAAGACGTAAAAGCACCATGGCAGCAGATATTGAACGAATTAAGGGATGAGTCACCAAGAAGGACTCGTATGTCCAAAGGTACCCAATTGGCCAAAAATGTTGACGCATTTGGCGAAGTGATGAAACCAAGGGGTCCAGGTCGCCCAAGGCTTACTCCACGACAAATTTCAGATAAAGAGCATAAAAACGAAACAGAGTCACCGGAAGACTATGTAAGCCCTGGAGACGTCCCAGCCACAGTTATTGACGAATCCACTGAAGAACCGTATAATGAGTTCCCAGACTATGATTCCACATATGTGAGACCAGAAGGATGATTTATAAAGTAAAGTTCATATATAGGGGAATGGTAGTCTAGACATGTTTGATGGTGGATTGTTCCTTTTATTGGTTGGTGTCGGAGTTTTATTCATTATTCCACGTTTCCCTATTCAATTTAAACTGATGGCTGTATTCATCTTTTTCGGACTGGGCACCGTCCTAATCGCAGGATATGACGTAGGCTTCGAATCAACGAGTACCGTCACTGGTGGTGCGACAACCACCGAAATATTCTATTTGATAGGAGACTCGGATCCGACGACATTTAACGAAAACAGTACATGGGTAGGATGGATTCTTATTGCAGTCGGTGCTTTGACCAGTTTCGGCTTTTTATCCGGATACATAGGAGGAAGGTACTAGAATGGTCATGTATATGCATGTGATGTTATTTTTTATATGTCTTAACTTGGGACTTGGTTTTACCTCAATACCGGATACACCACTATACATAGACAATGCTCAGACTGCAGCACTACAGAACTGTTTTACGGTGTCTCAGGAAAACATGGTTGTTTATGACACATCAACAAGTTCATGGGTAAAGAACGGGGATCCCAATAACATAGTGGGTGACGGAGAAACCGCAACACAGCAAATTTCTGACCTTGAAGGCTATATCTCTGAATTTGGAGATCCAAACACATATGATCCTGTTACAGCAGCAGTGGATGCCAGTTTCAGTACAATTGATTTCTTTAAGGGTATTGTACTTGGTGGCTTTATAACAAACGCTATTGACAGTATAACATTAACTTGTGACTTTACTACTTCAGGTTCACCTGTTGTTGACAATCCAGTAATGCAGTACTTTAAGGTAGGACTTAACATAATATTTGGTTTGATGCTTGCACTCTTTGTACTATACATCGTTACTGGCAAGTCATTTGGACTTTAAGAACTGATTTATTGAGTATATAAACTCATTTACATTTATGTTCTTTTATATAAGAGTTAATTGACACTTTCTACATGATCGATATTTCCTATATCATGGGATTCATTGGCGTGGCTGTAGGCCTCATCATTGGTATCCTGATATACAGTGAAGTAGAGGCCGCTATTGATTGCCCTCCAGCTGCAACTAACGCAGATGGTAACGAGGCATGTACTAGAGCAAAATCCATTGCATGGACGGTAATTAGTATCTTACCAATATCAATGTTCTTTGCACTATTTGCAATCTTTGGTGGATTCTCACGAATGGCATAATTGTGAAACCATTAAAAACAACTAGTTCACTTTAGACTTTTTAAACACTCTCAAGCAAGAAGCCGAATGTTGTTGTGTATATAAACTCCCTTTTACATACGCTCTGTTATATAAGAGTTCTTTGACATATCCTACATGATTGATATCTCCTATATCATGGGTTTCATCGGTGTAGCCGTAGGGCTTATTATCGGAATCCTGATATACTCAGAGGTTGAAGCAGCCATAGATTGTCCTCCAGCAGCAACAAACGCTGACGGCAATGATGCATGTACAAGAGCAAAATCCATTGCTTGGACAGTAATTAGTATACTTCCAATTTCAATGTTCTTTGCATTGTTCGCCATCTTTGGTGGTTTCAGCAGAATGGCATAATTGTGAAGTCATTAAAAAATAATTAATTCACTCTAGACTTTTTAAACACTCTCAAGCAAGCACCCAAATGTTTTTATATATGTGTTTTCTAACACGATTAGATCGGACGTAATGATCTGATCAAGGTCTGTATTGACTGTAACTAGGAATGATATGCAGATCTGTTTAATTAAATTTTAAATACTACAGAAACAGTACGGTATATCATGGGTGAACGTTTAGTCGAAATACCTATTTCGAAAGCATTAAGAAAAAGGATCAAGGCAAGAAAGAAAAAATTAACCTATGAACAGTACTTAAAGAAAATTTTAGGGGCTGGCTCTTAGCTGGCAATTAACATTATTCTGCGTGGTATCATTTCAGTCTTTGCCATAGGAATTGCAATGGTTGCATTCATGCCAGCCGTATGGGACTTGTACTATAACCAGGATCTATGGATAGACGCACCAGCCGAAGCGCTGGCAACCAGAGATAACATATACGCCACGTTTATGGCATTACCATTATTCATGATAGGAGCAGTGTTCCTGTGGGCATACATGAGCACGACAAGGAGAGACTATGGATACTAGTTCATTGTTGCTGCACGGATGGGGTGTCTTTGATTGAACTGGGCAGACAAGGCATTAATTGGCATTACCATAGTGGCACTGCTTGCCGTGGTTGTACCGATATCAATTGGTTTAGCAGGCGAAGATGATGACTTAAACGTAACTGGAAACTTTTTACTTAATTCTGTTTATGGTCAGACCGACTTTGGTGCAACAAGCAGTGCAACAACAAGTGAGTTTGAATCGTTCACTGGTGACAGTCTGACATCAGTGGAACCAATGCCTTATGTTTTTAATGGACAGCCACAGTATGAGTTCGATCCATTTGGCGTACTTGTAGAAATACCACAACCAGTTCGTGATCCAATGGTAACTGAACATACGCTTCCAACAGCATCAGAAGTCGGTGGACAGTTTTATGACAGTTCAATCCCAGACTTTGACTTTGAATCTACCGACTCTGACACTGACTATGTTCAGTATTGGCACATGACACAGACTGACGATTCGATTCAGGTAAACACGCTAAGTGGCAAAGTCACATTTGACAAGTCAAACGGTGCCATGACAATATTTGCCAATCTGGAAGACGTTGAGGCAGACGGAACTGCCGAGTTTGTAAAGGTTGACTCGGACTCATTTGTTGTTAGGGGTGCACCTATCGACACTGACAACTGGTTTAATCTTTCAGTAAACGATTCCCCTGTGACATACACGATAGATGAGAGAGAGCAGAAGGCAGTGGTCACATTTACCAAGACAAATTCAGAGGGAACGTTTGACCTTGTAACGGAAGTTTACAACAATCATTTCAAATCAACCGCATACTTTAGCAACTCCTCATTCACCGATCACAAGTTTGCATTTACTGAGACTGTTGCACTTCCAGACAGCATATTAAAATTAAACTCAGAGGACATTGATCTTTCATTATACATAGGTCAGTCTTTTCCAAGAGAAGTGCTTGAGGATAACATGGACTTGGTTTTAGAAGTTGAAGGACTTGGCTATCACAGTGGAGTCGGATTTGACAATCTATGGCAAGTGAACATACATGAGAACAATACCGTAAGTCTGGACTATGCAAATGTCGGTAACGTGATCACACCAATAGGCGGTATGGTAGAGTTAGATCCGTCATGGGATTGGTCAAGGTATGGTACAGGTGACGCAGCTGGAAACATGTTCAGTTATCCTATGGCAATCGATCAATTTGCTAACGGTGATTTCATAGTATGCAGTTCGGATGCCAACTATCAAGGATGCCACAAGTATGACAAGGGTGGCGATTACATTAACACATTTACAACTGCAACAAATCCAGCAGGCATACACATAGATGAAGCAAACGGAGAGGTGTGGACTAACTCATACATGCAGAATGTAAAAAAGTTTGATCTTAACGGAAACATGATACTCTCATCATTTGGTGGTAATTCATTGGGCATCGATATATTTGTGGACTCAGAAGATAACCTCTGGATGTCTAACTTTAGTACAGGTATTTCCAAATATGATTCAAGCAGAAATCTTGTATTTGGTGGTATGAAAAGTTTTGGTGGTGATTCATGCGGTAGTCAATGTCAGGCTTTCTTTGCAGAGGATCTTGATGGAAACATCTGGGTATCAATGTCTTACAAACACAAACTGTACAAAATTGATAAGGCTGGAAACCACCTACTTACCACAGGTCCAAGCATACAAACAGTTGGTGCTGGCTTAACTTATCCAAACCATATTGATATTGATAAAAACACAGGCAACCTATGGGTAGTTGCTGAATTTACTTACGGTGCTATGGAGTTTGACAAGTACGGTAACTTCCTACAACGAGTTGGTGGACAGACAACTGGTATGCACTCGTCTTACCCTGCTGGTCTAGGATATGAGGATGGAAAGTTCAAAGATCCAATGGGCTTGTCGGTATATGACGGAAAATTATACATTGTCGATTATCTTGGCTTCGGTGCAAATGAAGGTGCCATACAGCGTATTGACATAGGTTATCCTGAACCTGATAAGACACCAAGTTATATTTCAGCTACAATGGGATATGGCGACAGATTTGCAATTTATGATGCAAGCTACGGTGCTGGTACACAGACTGCATGTTCAGGTTCTACGACTTGGACAAAACAAACAGGCAATCAGCCTCTATACCAAGTGATGCCTGCAACTACGACAAACAATAACGCATGTTACATGGGCGGTACACAATTCCCATTGGCAAACATTCCAAGTGATGCAATAATTACAGACGTATCTATGAAGTTTAACATTAACTCATCCCCAGCCAACCCCCCAACATGTGACTTTGTTCACATGGCAACAAACAACGGAGACATTCGTGCCTCATCAGTATCGGCAACTGACATCTATAACGAGATAACCTCTACTGGAACTACACTTGCAAGAGATGACAGCAGTTGTTCAGGAGAAGTTGGGGATGCACAGTCTGTCAATCTTGGTACAAACGGAATCGTGCAACTGCAAAACTCACTTGACAACAACCACACATACTTTGCAGTAGGTCAAAAGGTATCCAATGATACCAGAACTGCAAACAACCTAGAGGGAAGTTATATCAATCAAACACTTTTAGTTTCATACACTGAGCCACCAACAGCACCTACACTGACTGCAACCTACAACAACGGCAACGCTGACCTCTCATGGACTGCTGTTACTGACGGTGCACCAAATAAAATTATTTCCCCTGTGGCAGAACAATACACTGCTGGAACAACCAATCTGTCTGACGGACTTGGAGACTATGGAATCAGATCCCCTGTCGATTGGACAATCATATATGATATGAACAATGTTGTTCGTACCCCAACTGCCCCTACAACAAGTCAGAGTAATGCCGTACTTGGTTCAAGTATGTTCTTCAACGGATTTAGTGATGTGCTAGGACATGATAATATTTCAGGTGGCTCTTCGAATCTGACTGACAAAGCCTCAGTAAGTGTATGGATAAAACCAATGGGAAGTCCATATGTTAGTGGCGGTGGCTCTGTTGGTAATCCGTTGGGTGTAATGAGTAACGGTGGAGCAATTTACTTTGTACAAAACGGTCAGTGGTCTAGTTATTATCCTCTTGACTCGTTTAGCATTGGAAGTGTCTATTCAAACGGCAACGCTTTCAATATGTATGAATGGAACCATTTGGTAATTTCAGGGGATAGCAGTAGCAGTGCAAACCTATCAAGCTGTGCATTTTCATCTTGTGTAATGGAACTAGATGTTTACATGAACGGTCAAAAGATTCAGATGTATTCCTATCCATCAGGAACTGGCGGTGGTACTGCAAGTAACGCCACAGACAAAGGTATTGTTGGCACATTTAGTAATTTTGTTCTTGGAGCTCAGCATCATCCAAGTCCATTATTCAAATATCCATTTCACGGTTATATTGACGAGTTTGCAAACTGGAATACGACACTGACACAGGCTGACGTAACTGCACTGTACAATGACGGCAAAGGCAACTTGCCAAGTGTTGCAAACAAGAACAGCAACTTGGTAAACTACTTGCCGTTAGATGATTCAAGTTTCCCGATTCAAAACCATGCAATCAGAGATATTGATGACGTACATTCCGATTATATCGTAACACCGACAGCGTATGATGCACTAAAGTCAAGTGGCACATCCATTGGCAATCCATTCAAGAACGTAGAGGGTATCTACGGTTCTGCATGGGAATTTAGTGGACAACATAGCAAAGAACATGTCAACGATGTCTGGGTACAATTTCCAAATGAAAGAAGCATAAGTCAGTGGTTTAATTTTGAACTTGCAGACTATGGTTATACGATAGGTGGAAACTCAATGGGAGAACTTTCCACACAGGCTAACGGTGGTGGCTACTCATGGTCAGGTGCTATCCCTGCTGGAACTTTCAGTGACAACACATGGCATCATGTAGTACAGACAAAAGACGTAAACAACAATACCAAACTTTACGTTGACGGTACTCAAATTTTGACTGGAAGTTTGACATGGGCTACAATGACCACTCCGAAAGAGTTCTGTATCGGTATAAGTGGATGTGGTGTCATAGTAAGCGGTGGTGGAACACATGACACTTCAAGAGGAATGATAGATGAAATTGCCATGTATGAAAGGGAACTTACTTCAAGTGAGGTAACTGCATTGTATAACTCAGGCAAATCCGCACACCCAACTGCAATCTCAGTTGACGGTCTTACTCACTACTTTAACTTTGAACAACTTGGAGATCAGTTGACAAACATGGCAGTTGTCAAAGATCCTACACTTTTAAAATATGACGTTATCAAAAGTTCATCAGGAGATGTTAATTCATTTGACACATCAACAGAAGTCGGCTTTACCACATCTGCAAACACGATAACAAAGGACAGTGGTTCAAGCGGATGGGGAGACTCAAAGATACAGTCAACACAGACATTCACAACAGGTGCACCGTTCTCGTTTGACTTTAGCCCAAGCACTTCAAGTGCAACAGGTTACATCGGTCTTGGACAGGGAACGCTGGAACATAACAACGGAAGCAACAAGTCAGACAGCATGAAATTTGCATACTTCATAGCAGGGGAAAGCAAGGTCTATGAGTTATCTGACACAACTGCAAAATATATTCAAGGCAGTTTTAACGCAAGTGACAATTACAGAATATCAGTTGAAGCAGACGGTACTGTAAAATATTACCGACAGGCTTCTGGAACTGGTGCTTTCAACCTTGAGTACACCTCAGCCAATACCGCAAGCGGAACATATTACGTTCAGTCAAACATGAACACAAACGGTCAGGGATTTATTGACATGTCATATTCATCAGGACTGCTAATTACATCAACAACTGGAACAACATATTCAGATCCAATAAGCGGTGGTGCATCAGATTATACTATTGAAGCTGGTGTTGGTCAAACGACTATGCTAGCATCATTACATAATCCACAATATTCTGCACCAGCAGCCAATACCCATGCAACTAACGGTGCAACAGAGTGTACGACTACTGGTTCTCACACTTCTTGGGTTTGGTATTCCAGTAACTATGTTCCGTGGTTTGGAACATGGAATGGATGCAGAGTGTCAGGCTATGAATGGGATGTATCATCAATTCCTGACAGTGCAACAATCCTAGACGTTGATGTTGAATATGATATTGGATTTGCCGCAGACGCACCGTTGTTGAAGTGGACAAGTCAGGAACAACAGCTCGACAACGGTCTTGGTGGAACTAACCCATACACTTCATCCACTGATGCTTGGAATGATGCACACAACAACGTAGGAATAAACAGAAATGGTATAACTTACGCATCACATCAAATGGCATTGACAACAGGGATGAAAGACCTGTCACTTGACTTGGGAGAGGTCGCAAGAGATCATGTCAAGGCACAACTTACTGATGCAACTTCTGTCAACGGTGTAGGTGATTGGTTTGGCATGTACTCACCGTTTGTCACTGACGGAGATCATTCAGGTACATTGAAAAGACTGTCAACAGCAAACGTTGAATTAAACGTTACATATGCTATGGATAATTCCGCAACAAGCAACTCACAGACAGTTACCCCACCACCACCAGCACCAACTGGATTGACGGCAACAGTCAACGCACCAAACGTTGACCTGTCATGGACTGCTTCAACTGGCGCAACAAGTTACAAGATTGAAACCTCAACTGACGATATAACTTATACAACTTTGGTGGCTGACACTGGAAATACAAATGTGACATACTCACATACTGCACCAGTACAAAACACTACAAATTATTACAAAGTTTACGCCATCGGTAGTGCTGGCATGTCAGGTGCCAATACTGCTACAACTGATGTAACCACATCTTATGATACTATAATAATTAGAAATAATAATTGTACGACTGGAACTTCTGAAATTTATCCACAAGGGGAAAAATATGGTGTGGGTAGAGGTACTTGGAATGATCAATGTTATAGAGCATTTTTGGAATTTGATACCACCTCAATTCCTGACACCGCTACAATTACTGATACTGTCTTTAAATTTGAAGTATCAGATAATCAAAATGCCCCATCTACAAGGGAGTGTGAAGTTATAGATGCTGGTACTACGATAGGAACTGATACATTTGATGCAAAGTGGACTGCCGTAAGCAACGGTTCTGTAATTGGTTCTGATTCAATATGTACCAGTGTAGGAACTAACAGGGTAATTAATTTGGATTCTTCCGCAAACACATTGATTCAAAACAAACTGTCAAGTGATTACTTTACTTTTGGACTTAGATCAAGTGACGAAGTGACACTAGGACAATTTGTTCAAATCTATACTGCTGCTGCTGGCAGTTGGCCAAACGCAACACAAGCAATAACACCACATCCAACGTTATCATTAACCCATACAGCACCATCCAGTCTAGCAGTCGGTGGCATACCTGATGCACCTACCGGTTTGACAACAACCTTTAACAATTCAACAATGGATATGGATTTGGCTTGGACGGCACCTGTAAACAACAACGGTTCTGCTGTAACCGGATACAAGATTGAGACATCAACCAACGGTACTTGGTCTACGGTAATTACCACAACAAACACAAATACAACTTACTCACATACAGGACCAGTAGTCGGTTCTGTAAACTACTACAAAGTTTCCGCTATTAATGCATACGGTACAAGTTCTTTTGTCAGTGAACATACTGTAGATCCAACATCATCATCAGGCAATACAATAATCACATTCAATAGTGATACAACCTTTTCACCGACCTCATCATTTGATGTAGAATATCTGGTAGTTGCTGGTGGTGGCGGAGGCGGTGGATCTGACGATACCCCTGCTGGTTCAGGTGGTGGTGCAGGTGGATTGAGAACTGACACAATAATATCTGCCACAGTACAAGGTTATGATGTCATAGTTGGTACTGGCGGTAATGGTGGTACTGGAAATGTTAGAGGTACAAGTGGAACTGATTCGACTTTCGGAAGTATAACTTCATCAGGCGGTGGTGGTGCATGTGCATTTATGGATTACACATCGTTTGACGGTGGTTCAGGTGGTGGTGTTGGCTGGTACTGTTCCGGTGGAATTGGTAACACACCAAGTACAACTCCAAGTCAAGGTAATAACGGTGGCGTATGGGCTTCTCCTGATGCTAACTATCAAGCTGGTGTAGGTGGCGGTGGCTCAGGAAGTGCTGGTTATGGTGTCACTGCCAATACACAGAATGGAAGTAACGGTGGAGATGGAACAACATCAAGCATAACTGGATTAACTTATGCTGGCGGTGGAGCAGGCGGTTCAGGTGGCGGTACAAGTGTTGTAGCCACAGGTGGAACTGGCGGTTCAGGTGGCGGTGGTGCTGGTGGTAACACAAGTACAACTGGTACTGACGGTACATCTGGAACTGATGGCTTAGGTGCTGGCGGTGGTGGCGGTGGTGGATTTTACGCTTACACAAATGGTGCATCTACTGGTGGTGACGGTGGCTCAGGTGTTGTAATTGTTAAATTTGTAACAAGTGGTAATAATTATTTAGTTGGTAATCAAGTGGGTGCATTGGCAGGCGGTCCACCGGATGCACCAACCAACTTGACTGTCAGTTACAATTCTCCAAACGCTGACCTAACATGGGTCGCACCGACAGTAACCAACGGTTCTGCTGTAATTGGATACAAGGTCGAGACATCACTTGACAATTTGTCTTGGTCACCAGTTACCGTACTAACAAACACCAACGTGACATACTCACATACTAATCCTACGGTAGGGGCTGACAACTATTACAGAGTATCAGCAATCAACTCAATTGGAACCGGTGTACCTGGAAACGTTGCAAGCGTACTGGCAGCAATTGTTCCAACAGCACCTCTAACCCTTACAACCACACAGACGGTTCCGTTCGCACATGATCTCAGTTGGTCAGTGCCATCAAATGATGGTGGATCACCAGTTACCAATTATAAAGTTTATAGGGATGGTTCTTTGATAACAACCTTGGGTAACGTGACAACATATCAGGACAACACAATGCAACACATAGCACACACACATTCCTATGAAGTTTCAGCAGTCAACCTAGTTGGAGAGTCACCAATGAGCAATGCCTCATCAATAACCAGTTGGAACGTACCAGACGCAACAACCGGTGTTACGGCAACTGCCAGGGCAGGACAGCAGAATGAACTAAACTGGACCGCACCAAATAACGGTGGTTCACCAATAACCGGATATCATATAAAGTCAAGTACTGACAACATAACATTCACTGACGTGGTGGCAACTACGACAACCCAGCCATACAATCACACAGGACTTACACAGGGAGCAACATACTACTACCAGATATCAGCAATCAGTGCTGTGGGTGAGGGAGCATTCGGTACAGCCAGCGCAACTGTAGGAGACGTACCTGATGCACCGGTATCACTCACGGTAGTTCCACAGGCAGGAATGCAGGCAACCATAACAATCACTATCCCTAACGATAACGGTTATGCAATCTCCTCATACACACTGCACAGATCAAGTGACAACTTTGCAACGTTCACCGTATTGAACTCACAGACATCAAACGTCATTGTTGACTATCCGTTAAACATAGGAACCTCATACCAGTACAAGGCATTGGCAACCAACTCACTGGGTGACTCTGCACTATCCGTGGCATCAGCCACAGCCCTCGCAGGCGACGTACCTTCAACCCCAGTGGCTCCAGGAACGGTGGTGGCAACGACATGAGGAAGCTAGTAATTCCTTTAATGGTATTGGTGGCTTCCATGTTTGTACCATATGATGCATTTGCACAGACACCTGAAACCGTAACTGGATTAATGACACTACCCGAAGAAAGAATCGAATCATTTACCTTTGATAAAATCCAAGACGGATACACATGGGAACTGGACAATGATGGATTTCTGTATCAACAATGGGATGCCGACAGACTAGGAACTAACCCTGAACCAAAGCCTGAATATCCACAGGTCACAGAAAACTATACCATTGAGGAAATTGGCGAGAATACCTTTAATTATACCACACATGATCCTTATGTTTTAGATGATGATGATGACTGGACTCCATATATTCTAGTCGAGGATAATCAAGTTGTTCAGGTGCAAGTTAATGGCGGTAATTTTGTCTTTGACAAGTCACAGGGTGTCGCAACTATCTTTGATGATGAAGGAGTAATAATTGATTCAGACAGTTATACAGTAAAAACTGCATTGTTAAATTCTGATGTTTGGAATATTCTTTCCGTCAATGACTCGCCTGTAACCACAACCGTTGTAGAATCCGGTGAATCTGTAACTGTCTCATTCATTCGTGAAGATACAGAAGGTCTGTTTAAAACTGAATACATCATTGGTAACGGAGAAGTAAAGACAACCGTATACTTTACAAACTATACATTTGAGAATAACAAGTTTGCATTTAATCAAAATTTGAATTTACCTGACAGCATAATTGCGTTAAATGATCAAGTAATTGATTTGAATAATTATGTTGGACAAACTTTTCCTCGTGAAATATTGGAACAGAACGAGGATTTAATTTTAGAGATAAAGGAACTGCATTATTCTTCGGGATTAGGATTTGAGAACTTGTGGAGTGTCAACGTAGTATCCCCAACTAATGTATCATTGGACTATGCAAACGTTGAGGAAGTACAAACTGCAATGGGTGAGACAGTGGAACTAGATCCTACATGGTCGTATGGCCCAGCAGGATGGAGTGACAGATACTTAATCTATTCCCTTAGTGGTACCTCAGGTACAGTATGTACTACACCGTGGACTGTATATACTGGAAATATCGCAAACTATCTTACCTTTCCATCTAGTGGTACTACAAATTCCAACTGTTATTTGCCAGTAACCCAATTTAACATATCAACAATTCCATCAACTGCAACAATCACAAATGTTAGCATGTACCATGAAGTTTTTAACAGTTCACTACCTAGAAACTGTGACTTTGTTGCCATGGATGCAACAAGAGCAACTGCTAATGCTACCAATGTAATTAGTGAAATTACCAACAATACAGTCATGTTGGCAAATGATTCGGCATGTGCTTCTGGGATCGGATCATATACTGCCGACTTTGGAAGTGCAGGGGTTACTGAACTGACTAATGATATTGCTAATGGCAATACTCATTTTGTAGTAGGTATCAAACCAACTGTTGGAATTGTACGAGATGGTAATACCCACCAGCAAATCTCTCAAAATCAAAAATTATCTGTAACATACACGTCCCCCCCAACAACTCCGACAAACCTAACTGCAACATTCAACTCTCCAAATGTTGATCTAACTTGGAGTGCATCTGATAACTATTCAGATTACATAGTTTCATCAATCGCAAAAAACAACTATGGCACTGGAATAGCTTTGCCTGCAACTTGGTCACTATGGCAGGGCGGTGCTAGTCCGACAACCCCGACAATGGGCGTTGGCGGTGTGATTGGAACTGCCTTTGACTTTAACGGCTCGACTGATATAATTGGAGAGAATCATGTTACGGGTTTTCCTAACAGTGGTGTTCAGCCAACACAGGCTTCAATATCATTATGGGTAAAACCCGAAGCAACTGGTGCTAGTGCAGGCAACCCTGTCGGTGGTACAGGTTTTAGCTCGTATTGGGTTCAGAACGGTCAATGGTCAAGTTATTATCCAACAGACTCGTTTAGCGTGGGAAGTCTCTATTCTAACGGTGGTGTTTACAATATGCAACAATGGAATCATTGGGTAGTTACCATTGACAGTACAACCTCATCAAACACAACTACCGTTTACGTTAACGGTTCTCCCGTTCAGATGTACGATTATCCAAGCGGAACAGGTGGCGGTTCAGCAAACAGTTCAAATTCAAAGACGGCAGGGAATTTGGTTGCAAACTTGCAGTTGGGTGGACAGTATCATCCTAACCCACAGTTCAAGTATCCGTTTGAGGGAAAGATAGATGAGTTTTCTTCATGGAACAAGGTATTGTCACAATCGGAAGTGACCACACTTTACAATTCAGGTAATGGAAACACACCTGACAGTATAAGCTCAAACAACAACTTGATTACTTATTTTCCTTTAGATAATACTTCTGCACCGCTTCCAAACATGGCAGTCACAACAGATCCTGTATCTGTAACCTATGACGTAAAACGTAATGGTACAAGTGTCGGAACATCAACAAGTACGTCTTTCACGGATTCTCCAACTGTGGGTGGTACTTATGACTATATGTTATCAGCCACAACAACTTATGGCACAAGTGGAAACTCTACAACTCAAAACATTAACTTGTCTTTGCCTGGTCCACCAACTGGACTTACTGCAACCCTTAATTCCCCTAATATTGATTTGTCTTGGACTGCTCCAGGTAGTGCTGGTGGTTCGCCCATAACTGGATACAAGGTTGAAACAAGTACGAACGGTACGACTTGGACTGACGTAATTGCTGACACTGGAAGTACATCCACAACATATTCCCATACCGCACCGACAATGGGTTCAGTAAATTATTACAAGGTTTCTGCAATTAACGCTTATGGATCTTCATCAGATTACATATCAATAACTTATGATTCTACAATTGGAATAACTGCCACATCTGGCACTTCAAATTCACATCTCCATAGACCAGTAGATGTTGTAACTGATTCCAATAATAATCTGTATGTTGCAGACTTCAACAATCACAGAGTACAAAAGTTTGATTCATCTGGAACTTATCTATACACT
>Ga0209337_1002034_pt1 | contig 14913 bp, 14 predicted proteins | sample LinPmetageLP53_FD_184044 | JGI IMG/M metagenome (GOLD analysis project Ga0209337, IMG submission 184044) | Marine viral communities from the Pacific Ocean - LP-53 (SPAdes) (version 2) | ecosystem: Environmental > Aquatic > Marine > Oceanic | place: Pacific Ocean | collected 2010-02-08
CGCACCCTCTGCGTTTGGGTTCTCGCAGATACCAGGGCTTGAGGATGTATATCGACATATTGCTGTACATTTTGGAGAGGAAGGGGAGCCCTTGCCTGGCTACCAAGAGTACCAAGAGGTTAAAAGTGCCAGATCACAGAAGGAAGTGTTTGACATTTTGTTCTCTGTGGCTTATGATGAGACTTGGCAAGATGACATTACGCTTGTTCAGGACCATTTGATTAACTTTTATAACCGGTATGTAGAGGAACAACCTACCACTAGTATAAAGCCAGTGTACAACAGGCTTCTGCAATGTGTAGAGCCACCTTCAACTGTTCGCCGAGACCCAATTGAACCTCATGACTTCGATATTATTTATGGTGATCGATGGAGGTTGAAGACTTTCTACATTGCTCGTGTGGCAGAAAGAAAACTAGACAAACCACTTAGACTTAGAAATAAAGAAATTCAACAACTGATGAACATATATAATCTTTCTGGGCAGAATCGTTACATGCGATCATTGCGTCATGCTCAAGAAGAATTTATTGGTCCATCTGATACAGAGCCTTTAACATTAGACACTGTGGGTGATATACTAGAAGCCCAAAATAGAAGTGAAGATAATGATTTTTCAAACACTAGACGACAAGAGCGAGTGCGTCGGAATCTATACTGATAGTCAACTCCTTTTCGGCACTGAGAAGCTCCCAGAGAATCTGACAAAAACTTGGAAATATGTTCCATATTTGCGAGGGATGGATATTGAATATGCTTCTTTGTACCTAGAGGGCGGTAGTATTTCTGACAATGTGCCTGAATATCTCCAAGACGACTGGGACGATGTAGTGAAGAAGATTGTCGCCTTTCGTCGCTCACTTGCTCTTTCACAAGTTGATGTACGAGAGAATTGCTTTTTCGACTTAGTTCCAAAGCGTTTTTTGATTGACTTTTGCGAGGTAAGAAATAAAATAACAGAACATATCTTCAAGAACATATCAAAGCCAAAGAGGTATGAGTTCCACAAGCATGTGTCGATGATGTTAGAAGACATGGCTCAGCACCCGGTTAAGATAAATAAGAGAGCTATCAAATCCTACGAAAAAGACCCTAAGCTCAAAAATCAAGCAGCTAAGATCCTGACCTCGGAGGCTAGGGTCATATATAAACAATTTGGAACGAGGACAGGTAGGTTGACAACCGAAAAGAATTCTTTTCCCATCCTTACTTTGAGCCGTGCCTTCCGCCCAGCCATTGAACCTCAGAATGATTATTATATTGAGCTAGACTTTAATGGGGCAGAGGTGAGGACCCTACTTGGTCTCTTGGGAAAAGCCCAGCCCAGTGAAGATGTTCACAATTTCCATTTGAGGGAAGTCTTTACCAATATGGAGAGTCGAGAAAAGGCAAAAGTTGCCTTCTTTGCTTGGTTGTATGGCTCTCGGCAGGCTGTAGTCAAGGAAGACTTGGTTAAGTTAGCCTCTTTTTACGAGAAGGACTCTTTATTAGAGAAATACTGGGACGGCAACACAGTTACAACGCCATTTGGGAAAGAAATTCCTGATGCGTCACGCCACCATGCCTTGAACTACCTTGTGCAATCTACTGCGGCAGAATTGACTCTAAACCAAGCTCTAAAGCTTGAGTATTTGTTACGAGAAAGGTCGAACGGTTCCCATATCGCCTTCTTGATTCATGATGCGGTGGTTATTGATATGAAAAATGAAGATTCAGAACTAATTAACACACTGACCGCTTTGATGGGATCTACTAAGTTAGGAAACTTCAAGGTAAACATAAAAAGAGGTAAAACTCTAGGTTCTATGAAGGATATACAACTTGGATAAAGTTATTGGACTAGGCAAGCTTGGTTGCGCTGTAGCGGAAGAATTATCAAAACACCCAGAGTACAGAGTTTATAAAATCGAACCTGGGTTCGAAGAGCGAGGCAGCCTAGATCTAGGAAACTATACTACCCACGAGGAGTGCGAGCAAGCAGTGGACCAAGATGAGGTTTCTGTTTATCTACGCTCGGTTAAAAAGAAGGACCAGGTACTTATGGTCGTAGACGGCAGTGATCCTGCCTCGGGTGCAGCCTTGAGAATTTTAGAAACAATTAAAGACTCTAGGTTGAATGTTCTCTATATGTGTCCTGACCGAGAAATGATCTCAGCAACACAAAAGAAGAATGACGAAATGGCATTTCATGTATTGCAGGAGTATGCCCGCAGTGGTGTTTTTGAGAAGATTTTTCTTGTAGACGCAATTACCCTTGATCAGCTTGTCGGGGATGTATCTATTCAACAGTATGAACATAGTATCTCTCATTTTATTTCTTATGTGGTTGCAATGATCAATTATTTTCACCACACAGAGCCTGTTTTATCCACCAAGATAGACCCAGCAGACATTGCTCGGATTGCCACCTTTGGCATCTCCTCGCTTGAAGCAGGAAAGAATGAGACCTCCCTTATGTTTCCATTATCGGATGCAACAGACATTCACTTCTTCTATGGGGTCCCGGAAAAGGACCTGGAAGATGACCCAACTTTGATCAAGAAGATTAAAGAACATGTCAGGACACACAAGCAGGACGGCATTTCTTCTAGTTTTTCGGTATACTCGACAACTTTCGATAATTTGATGGTTCTTTGTTTGGCATATTCAGCCAAAATTCAATCTATGGTCTAAACTTGAAAAACACATTTCTAACAACTATTTAAGATTGAACATAGAAGGAATCTATTTGATGCAAAATAAGAAAGGAATATTGTTAGCTTCTTTCCTGAAGACTACCGATGAAGACGCTATAATGGCGGAGGTTAATCATATCGTCGAAAATATCGAGATAACAAATAGTTTTATCTTCTTACTTGATGATGAGCAAAATCCCGAAAATAAAATTCTTACCTATAATGCTATAGTTGAGAAGGGCAAGTCTTTTAACTCACGCCTGTATACGATCCGAGTGCATCGCAAGAAGCAGACAAACACTCTTTACACCATCAATGCTCTCAACCAAGCTGTCGCCGCACAGCACGATGGTCAGACTGGCAAGCACCTCAAGCTTGACTGGGACCAATATAAAGATTCTCTACTTTTGACCTCAGGGTCCGAACTGAAGGTCCACCCTGTTCAGGTCGCCAAGATATTTAAGATTGAGGATGAACCTGTAGAGGACAATAGTTAGGCGACTTTTCTACCTTATTTCTCTAGTTTCTGAAAAGAAAATTACACGGGGGGCTCTAAGCCCCTCTTTTTTTTACGGAAACAAAAAAAGACAAATAAAAGCTTTACACACTTTAGGTGTGTGGTATATTAGATACATGGTCAACTAACCAGTAAAGGAGAAAATCATGGGTATTGACTTAGCTAAAATGAAAGCCAAACAGGCTGCCTTGACTAATCGAAGTGGAGGTTCTGACGATAATCACTATTGGAAGCCAGACGAGGGAACGCACCAGATCCGTCTTGTGTGCCCTGAGGGCGGCGATCCATTCTTTGAGGCATATTACCACTACGGCATGGGTGCCGAAGGTAAGACTACTGTCCTCAGTCCACGCACTAATGGCGATCCTGATCCCATTGCAGAGTGGGGAACTCGCCTTTGGAACGAAGGCACGGACGCTTCCAAGGAAGCAGCAAAACGCTTCTGGCCTAAGATGCGAGTGTTCGCTCCCATCGTCGTCCGTGGCGAAGAGGACAAAGGCGTTCGCTGGTGGGGCTTTTCCCGCACCACCTACCAAGCACTACTTGATGTAGTACTTGATCCCGAGTACGGTGACATCACTGACACTGAAACTGGCACTGATATTCGCATTGACTACGGGAAAAAGCAGGGTCAATCATTCCCAACGACTGATGTACGCCCAATGCGCCGCACCAGTAAACTTGCGAATACAGATGAAGAAGTTAGTACGATGCTAAATAACATCACTCTGGCTGCTGATGTGTTCGAGGTCACCTCTTATGAGGAGTGTGAGCGTGTGCTTAGTGCCACCCTTGGCGATAATACCACTGACGACAGTGACGGCACGACTCACTACAGTAACAGTGATGCTGATCAAAAAGTAGATAATCCAGAATCTGCCCTCAAGGGTGTATCTGATATTGATACTGCTTTCAATGAACTATTGGCATAGTTGACCGCCACCCGCAGGAAGGCATGGGGTTACAGATGCCTTTCCTTTTGGAGATAAAATGAGTAGACAAAGATCAAATTCCCTCGTCGCCGACTTGCGCAGCGAGTTAAACAAGGCAGCAAAAGAAAACATTGCATATGATCTGCATGGGGAAAACCCAACAGATGTAAAGACTTGGATCTCAACAGGTTCAACGCTTTTGAATTATATTATCTCTAATCGTCGTGATGGCGGGATTCCTGTGGGCAAGCTTACAACTATTGCAGGTGAATCTGCTAGTGGTAAGAGTTTGATCGTCACCCAGATCCTAGCGAACACTCAAAAGATGGGAGGCTTGGCGGTCTATATCGACACTGAAAATGCAGCCTCCCCCGACTTCATGGGGCAACTAGGTCTTGATACAAAGAATAACTTTATCTATGTACAGCCTGGGACCATTGAGGAAGTGTTCGAGAACATTGAGAGGCTTATCGGTCTTATCAGGGAAAAGGCTCCCGACCGATTAGTTTGTATCGTTTGGGATAGCGTCGCTGGCACACCTGTAAAGGCTGAAGTTGAGGGCGACTATGACCCCAACAGTCGTATCGGTCTGACAGCCAAGGCGCTAGCTAAAGGTATGCGGAAAGTGACTGAGGCTCTAGGCAAAGAGCAGATCGCTGTGGTTTTCACTAACCAGTTGAAGACTAACATTGGTGTTATGTTCGGGGACAACCGAGTCGAGCCAGGTGGAAAGGCTTTGCCCTACCACGCTTCGACTCGTATTTGGTTGACCCAACACAAGGGAAAAGCCAACGGTCAAATTCTAAACGAGAAAAAGCAGGTTATTGGTTTCCATACCAGTGCGAAGACAATGAAGTCTCGCTTTGGACCAGCACCAAGGAGTTGTCAGTTCGATGTATTATTTGACCTTGCTAACGACCGTGTTGGCGTTGATGACGAAGGTTCCTGGCTTACTGCTATCACTGGCACGCCTGGCTGCGTTCGCAGCGGCGCTTGGTATACTATCAATGTTGACGGCGAAGATAAAAAGTTCCAAGCCAAAGAGTTCTTATCTCTGTTAGAGGATAAGAAGTTTAAGAAAAAAGTTCTTGACATTCTAGAAGATGAGTATAGAATAGGGAAGAAGTAGGGAATGCAACGAGTATGGAATCCGACCCGACGAATGAGATCAGTAACAAGTTTCTCAAACTGGCGCTTCGACGCATCGACGGGGAAGAGTACAGCCAAGACATTCAGCATCGCCACGCTGCTATTGTTGTAAAAGCAGGGCGTGTCCTTTCAGTAGGTAGAAACCGAGATAAGACCCACCCTGATGCTGTGGGCATTGATGAAGACGGAGAAATCTTCACTCGGACTATCCATGCTGAAATGGACGCAATTTCTAGAGTAAAGAATAAACAACATCTAAAAGGTGCGACCATTTATGTGGCTCGCAAAGGCAGAAATCAAAAAACAGGGATGTCGTGTCCCTGCAAGATGTGCCAGGGTCTTATCAACAAATATGGTCTCAAGAAGGCAATATTTACGACTGACTATGGAACTGGTATGTTAGAGTTTGACGGAGAAGAGAAATGAAGCGATTACTTATCATCGACGGACAGAACATGTTTATTAGAAACTATGTTATGTCTCCTCAACTAGATTCAAACGGGAGACCAATTGGCGGGCTAACTGGTTTTCTGCGCTCGCTTCAAAAGGAAGTGCGACGCTCAAAGCCTGACCGAGTAGTTGTTGCTTGGGAAGGTCCCGGAGGATCCCAGGCTCGCAGGGAAAAAAACAAGAATTACAAAGTTGGTCGTAAAGCGCCCAAGCTCAACCGAGAGTACGAATTTAATTCCCCTGAAGAGGAAAAAGAAAATAAGTATGAACAGATCATTCGACTAACCGAGTATCTGGAGCAGCTTCCTATCCTGCAACTGTCTGTAGAGAATGTAGAGGCGGATGATGTGATTGCATGGTTGTGCCACTGTAATGAATACAAGGATTGGCAAAAGTTGATTATCTCATCAGACCGTGACTTCATGCAGCTTTGCGACGAAGACACCCTTCTGCTACGCCCAGGAAAGAACGAGGAGATACTCAACCGAGATCGGATCTTAGAAGAGTACAGTATTCACCCTCGAAACTTTGCTTGGGCACGAGCGATTGTAGGGGACAAATCAGATAACCTAGTCGGAGTCAAGGGTCTTGGTCTAGCGACTGTAGCCAAAAGATTTACATTCCTTTCAGAAAATAAGGACTATGGTCTTAATGATATCTTGCAGCACGCAAAAAATAATAGTTCTAAAATCAAGGCTTATCAAAATGTTCTAGATAGCAAAGAAATTATTGCCTCAAATTACGAAATCATGCAGCTATATACCTCTACCATTTCTACTCAAGGAGTTCAAAAGCTGAAGTACGCAATACAGAATGATGGAGTCAATCTGGATCGCACTCAAATTAGAACAATGCTCCTCAAGGATGGTATTGGTACTCTCAATATTGATGAATTAATGTTAGTCCTGCGCTCTCATAAAAAATAGTGCGCCTAGACCTTCACATTTTCATCTTTTAAGTTATAGTAGGTAAGAGGCGGATAGATGACAGAACGAGAATTTGAAACTTTTAGTAAATTTGGAAAGTCTTTCCAGGAGAAGCTTGTAAAGCTCGTCCTATTTGACCGTCATTTTGCCAACCAGATGGAGGAGGTCCTAGACACTTCTTATCTGGAGCTTAAATATCTTAAAGTATTTGTTGATTTGCTGTTCCGTCACAAGGAAGACTACCCTCACCCCACCTATGAAGCCATGGTATCTGTGATCCGCACCCAGACTGAAGACTATTCTGATGGCGTCATCAAGCAGGTTATTGATTTCTTGGCTCGGATTAAAAGTAATGCTATTAGTGATGAGGATTCTGAATATGTTAAGGAAAAGTCCTTAGATTTCTGTAAGAAGCAGAAGCTTAAGGAGGCAATTCTAAAATCTGTAGGCTTACTACAGAGTCAAAGTTTTGAACAGATTCAAAAAGTCATCAACGACGCTATGAACCTGGGGGCAGACAATGACCATGGTCATGACTATCATAAAGATATTCTTGATCGATTTGAATTGCAAATGAGAAACCCAGTCTCTACGCATTGGGATGAGATTGATAGCATTACTAAAGGCGGTCTTGGCAAGCGAGAGCTTGGTGTAGTAGTCGCTCCGACTGGTGCCGGTAAGTCTATGGCTCTTGCCCACCTCGGCGCAATGGCTGTGATCAAGGGCAAAACTGTGGTTCACTATACACTAGAATTGGCTGATACCGTAGTCGGGCAACGCTATGATTCCTGCATCACGGGCATTGAGTTAAAGAACTTGATGTCCATGAAGGAATCGATTATAGGCATCATCGACCACATCCCTGGGCAACTCATCATTAAAGAGTATCCAACCAAATCGGCATCTACTCGCACAATTTCTATGCACCTAGAGAAACTAAAACAAAAGGGAGTCAACCCCGATATGATTATCGTGGACTATGCTGACCTTTTAAAACCAACAGCATCTGGGTTCAAGACCCAGGAACTCCGCCACAGCCTCGGCAATACTTATGAAGAGTTGCGAGCCATCGGTCAAGTATGGGACATCCCGGTATGGACAGCATCCCAGACAAACCGCAGCGGATTGAACGCCGAGGTCATCACAATGGAAGCTATCAGTGAAGCATTTAGCAAGTGCTTTGTGGCTGACTTTATCTGTTCCATCTCCCGTACGGTTGAGGACAAGACAGAAAACAAAGGTCGTATGTTTGTAGCCAAAAACCGTAACGGTGTTGACGGCATTGTCTACCCAATGGAGATTGATACAGCGAAAGTCCATCTTCGGGTCCTGCCTCCGGATGAAGATTCCTCAATTGACGCAGTAGTCGTCAAGACAAAACAAGAGCAAGATGAACTCTTGCGGCAGAAATATAAAAAGTTCAAACAAGAAAGAAAAGATAAGGCTCAAGCCGCAGACCAACAAGAACAAGGAGTGAAGGCATCATGAATCACAACGATCTATCAAAGAATATCTTATCAGATATCACAGTTTATATGAAATACGCTCGATACTTGCCAGAGAAGAGCCGTCGTGAAACTTGGGACGAACTCGTGGCACGCAACATGCAAATGCACATGAAGAAATACCCCAACCTTAAGCAAGAGATCAAGGACAACTACCAGTTCGTCTATGACAAGAAGGTGTTGCCTTCAATGCGCTCCATGCAGTTTGCAGGCAAGCCAATTGAGATCTCACCCAATCGTGTGTTCAACTGTGCCTATGCTCCCGTAGATGATTGGCGAGTCTTCGGCGAGATTATGTTTTTGTTGCTTGGCGGAACCGGCGTCGGCTACTCTGTCCAGCAGCATCATGTTGATGAACTCCCAGAAATTCACAAACCAAACCCAGAAAGAACTCGGAGATATTTAATAAATGATAGTATTGAGGGATGGGCTGATGCAGTCAAATATCTTATCCGCAGCTACTTCTTTGGTGGCTCAAAGTTACGATTTGATTTTAGTGATATTCGCCCTAAAGGTGCTCGCCTTGTAACTTCTGGCGGCAAAGCCCCAGGACCACAGCCACTCAAAGAGTGCTTGGTAAAGGTGGAGGGCATCTTGTCGGAGCGAGCCGATGGGGATAAGCTCTCTGCTATCGAGGTTCATGACATAGTGTGCCACATTGCCGATGCAGTACTTGCTGGTGGCATTCGTCGAGCTGCTCTTATCTCTTTATTTTCGGCAAGTGATAACGAAATGATCTCTTGTAAAGCAGGCAACTGGTGGGAGACCAACCCACAGCGTGGTCGAGCCAACAACTCTGCTGTACTTTTGCGACACAGAATAACAAAAGAATTCTTCTTGGACTTATGGAAACGAGTAGAGGCATCTAACGCAGGGGAGCCTGGCATCTACCTGTCCAACGACAAGGACTGGGGAACCAACCCTTGTTGTGAAATTGGGCTAAGACCGTTTCAGTTCTGCAACCTTACGGAAGTCAATGTTAGTAACATCAATGACCAACAAGACCTTGAGGATCGTGTGCGTGCGGCTGCTTTTATCGGCACCCTTCAGGCAGGCTACACAGATTTTCACTATCTCCGTCCGGTCTGGCAACGGACCACGGAAAAGGATGCCCTCATCGGCGTATCTATGACAGGTATCGCCTCTGGTCGAGTTCTACAAGATGACATTGACTTGACGGCTGCTGCTAATACGGTCAAAGAAGAAAATGCTCGTGTTGCTCAATCAGTTGGCATCAACAAGGCAGCCCGTACTACTTGTGTAAAGCCAGCAGGAACTACAAGCCTGACCCTGGGAACCTCTAGTGGTATTCACGCTTGGCATAACAAATATTATATCCGCCGAATCAGAGTTGGCAAAAATGAGCCAATTTATTGGCACCTTGCTGTTCACCATCCTGAGCTAGTGGAGGACGAGTATTTCCGACCACATGATACGGCTGTCATTTCAGTTCCTCAAAAAGCTCCAGATGGTGCCATTCTCCGTGATGAGTCTGCTTTCCAGCTTTTGCGGCGGGTGAAAAAGATTACAAAAGAGTGGGTCAGCCCAGGCAAACGCTCAGGTCAGAATGGACACAATGTGTCGGCTACTATCTCTCTCCATGAGAACGAGTGGACTGACGCAGGGGAATGGATGTGGGATAACCGTCAACATTACAACGGTCTCTCCGTACTTCCTTTTGACGGTGGCAGTTATCGCCAAGCTCCTTTTGAAGATTGTTCAAAAGAAACATTTGATGCTATGATGGCTAGTCTTCAAGGAGTTGATCTTGCTAAAATTGTGGAAGAAGATGACAACACAGACCTCAAAGGAGAGCTTGCTTGCGCTGGTGGCGCTTGTGAGATCAGCTAGACTTAACCAGTCGTGAAATTTATAGTATTATATGATAACGAAAGGAACTCAGGATGAAACCATTGAATCGTAGACTACTTATTGAAGTATTAAACCAAGAGGAGGAGAGCAGCGGCGCTTTTTTTGTGCCCCAAGAAAAGAAGGCACCAAACGAGTTTACCATTGGAAAGGTTCTCGATTGTGCAGCAGACTGTATTACTGACCTGAAGGGTAAAAAAGTTATATTTACTACCTTCGGACTTGAAACAGTCAAAGCTGGCACAGAAGAATATAATTTCATTGTCGAGAATCATTTGGTTTGCTGCGAATAAAATATTATGAAAGATTTATTAGAAAAATGGAATAAATACTCCGCCGACTCTTCTTTGTATCGCACCCGTGAGTACAGCCACTCTTTGACCGAGAGACTTTTCAGTCTCAACGAGGGAGATGCAGTAAAATCGCAAGATGCGCTAGAAAAGATTACCGCAAATGATTGGGAAACCCAGGCTCCTAAGTCTTTTTATGAATCGCTAACTTGTAAGACAGAAGAAGAATCCTGTGTCAACAAGCACCCTGAAATGACAACAGGCTATAGCCCTTCGGACCTCGCAGGAATGAAATTATATAAACTCAAGGACATGAATATCGGGTTTGCAATCAAAGAGATCAAAGGACGCCACCAGGAGATCGTCGCTGTCCACAATAACGAGGATGGTGTTGGTGGTATTGGTCAAGCCCTTGTTAAATCAGCAGTTGAAAATGGTGGATGCTTTCTTGATCATTTTGCAACCCCTGCTTTGAATAACCTCTATAGTAAGCTGGGATTTGAAGAGTATGAGAAGTACGACTTCGACCCTCAGTATGTTAGCCCCGGCTTTGTTGAAAAGTACGGCGAAGTGGATGTTATCCTGCGCCGCCACCAGGATTGTTAAAATGCATAAAATGTCTATAGGATCACCAGTGGCTAATACTTACCACGGAATAATTCGATTTGGAATTATCCGAGATAAACTTAAAGACGACCAAGGCTGGACACAGTTTCATGTAGAGTGGATAAAGGATGATACTTACGACTCTGCCATGTGGTGGGTTGAGGAACTTGGGGCTCGAAGCTTTTGGCAAAAAGAGTTATATAGGGCAGATGAACTTCAGCCAATTGATCGACACCGCTTTATAGCTGTCGCAGATTCTTTTAGGAGACCATAACATGTCTGAAGAAATTCGTGAAGACGCTGACCCAACAGAGGGACAGGCAGAACTTGAGGCACTAAAGCCAAAACCCCCAGCCCATCTTACTCCTCAGGGTATCAGGACCTTTACAGTTTGCCGGCGCTCCGATGAGTCGGGAGTAAGCGGCGAGGGAATTGTTATTGAGGGGATTGAGTTGGCTACGGGTCAGGCAGTTGTTCATTGGCTGTGGCCTAGACCCCGTGGCTCGATCGCTATCTTCGATTCTTTTTCTGACTTTGTAAAAGTTCACATCAAGCCTCATCCTAAGAATGGAACGATCATTACTTTTGAGGATGGGGAGCAGCAGCACTACGGTATGCCAGAACCTACGGAAGCAAAAGAAGAATAAAAAAGTATTACAATAACGAGGAGAGTCGTGCAATGACGGAGAAGAGAGAAATAATTGTAGGAATAGCCGTAAGCCCAAACTCACAAGGGTACTTTGGTAACGGCTTGCATCAAAACGCTTTCTACCTCTATAGACTTTTCCAGAACATGGTCGGAGTCACTCCACTTCTCGTTTTTCATCCTCTGTCACTGAAAGAGCCACCTACAAGCATTGACATCTTCGGCGAAACGGCTCACAACTTGGCTCTCTTCGTCAATAAATACCATTTGGATGCGTTGCTGCTCGTGAGCGTTACCCCTCCTCCGCAGGATCTTGAACTATTCCGAAGCAAGGGCGTCAAAATTGCATCAATCACATACGGAAATAGATATATATCGGATCAAGAGTTCATGGTCTTCGGACACCTAGAGGGCAAAAGTAGAAAACCAAGAGCTATAGATGATCCACTGAGGGAAGATCTCAAACCAGACGCAGTATGGGTGTCTCCACATTATACCTGGCAAAGAGATTATATTCAGCATAGGTTCTCTTCGGGTCGTTCATATACCTGTCCATACATTTGGGACTCGGAGCTTATGGACTTAAAGTTTAATTCGCACTCCAAGTATCAGCACCACTCTCCCAACTTCCTCTCGAATAGTCCACGCAATAAGAGTATCTTCTGCTTAGAGCCAAATATTAGTATTTCAAAGACTACTCTCTTTGCTTACCAAACGGCGGCTAGGCTAGAGAAGATTTCGCCGGGTTCGTTTGTTTACTTGAGGCTATATAATTCTAAAGACCATTTTGACCAGAACGGTAAACTAGCCAACTATGTTGCCCGAACCTCTGACCTCCTCTCTGAGCACCGTGCTCTTTTCTTGCACCGAGCATCTTTCCAAGACATTGTTGAGGAGGGCAGCGTGATGTTTCATCATCACTTCTTCAATGGTCTCAATTATACTCTATTAGAAGGTGCCCATCTCCGTTTACCTATCGTGCATAATTCTGAGTTTATGCCTGAGTTAGGGTATTATTATCCCGGCGCTAACATAACTTCTGCTACAAAACAACTTGGGCGTGCTTTGTTGCACGAAGAGAGAGACGACCTAGAAGAGTATGACCAAACATGCCAAGATGTTTTGCTTAAGTATTCTATTCATAACGAAGAAAATATTCAAGGCTATAGGACATTGTTAGCTAACCTTTTGGATAAAAAAGTATCCCCTGAGCTACCAGCTTATATTAATGACATAGAGCATGAGGTCGCCCACGGGTCTGGTTATGTTTCTCCTCTTTCATAGCTACACTATATACTGTAATGGTGTTTCCCTACTACGGTAGGTGGTCGAGTGAATTGTTGGTTATTCACTCACTTTTTAACTTGAATAATCTCAAAACTGGTCTATAATATATCTGCACTAAGATAGAAAGGTAGTCGATGACTAACCGAATTGAAAGCAAGATCCCATTCGTGGGATTACATGCTCACTCTGGACTCTCACCGTTTGACGGGCTGGGGATGCCTGGCGAACATATGGACTTCGCCTACGAGAATGGGATGAACGCCCACGCCCTGACCGACCACGGTCATATGAACGGGCTCTCGTTTCAAGTGGAACATTTAAAGAAAATGAAGGAAGACGGTAAGGACTTCCGAGCCATCTACGGATGTGAATCCTACTTCATCAAGTCCCATCGTAAATGGCGCACGATGTACGAGGAGCACAAGGCTAACGCAAAGCGCCAGAAAAAAGAAGAGTATGGGATGGTCATCGAGGACGAAGACCGCCAAAAGAAGTTCAACCCCCTCAACAGCCGCAGCCACTTGGTTATGGTCGCTCAGAACCAGACGGGGTTAAATAATCTTTTCCAGTTGATATCAAATAGCTACCAACCTGAAAACTTTTATCGTTATCCTCGCATGGACTTCGAGATGCTGGACAAGTATAATGAAGGGCTCATCATCAGCAGCGCCTGTATGTCCGGTCCATTGTTTGCAGACTTCTGGAAGAACCGAGATAAGAGTCCAGACCATGTGCTCTCGGCTATGCGAGACACGATTGCCCAGTTCAAAGAAATCTTCGGCGACAGGTTCTACGGAGAAGTTCAGTGGAATGATATTCCTGAGCAGCACCTCGGCAATAATTATATAATCCAAGCCTGCATGGAGATGGGCGTAGAGATTATCAGCACAGCCGACAGTCATTACCCACGACCAGAGCTTTGGAAAGATCGTGAGATGTACAAGCGTATCGGCTGGGGCGGCAAGATCCCCGCTTGGGCTGAAGGGGACAATGGTCTTCCTGAGTCTGTGGAAGAAGTTGGCTATGAACTTTATCCCAAGAATGGTGACCAAATGTGGGAGAGCTATAAACGATACTCTGCCAAACATCGCATCGAGTACGACGACTCCATGATTCGTGACTCAATCGAGCGCACTCACCACATTGCGTTTGAACGCTGTGAAGATTTTGTGCCCAACAGTGAGGTCCGTCTACCGGAGTTTGTTGTACCCGAAGGCAAGACAGCCATCCAGGCTCTGACCTCTGACGCTTTGACGGGAATGAAAGAAAAGAATATCACAGACCCTGAGTATGTAGATCGCCTTAAGTATGAACTGAGCATCATCAAGGAGCGTGGTTTCGCTCAATATTTTCTAACGATGAAAGCTATCTCGGACAAGGCACAAGAGGAGATGCTAGTTGGTCTCGGTCGTGGCTCTGCTGCGGGCTCTCTGTTATCATATGTGCTGGACATTACCCAGATCGATCCCATCAAATACGCCCTACAGTTCGAGAGGTTCCTGACAAAAGGTGGTAAGGGCTATCCTGACATCGATTTCGATGTAGAGGAACCTATGCAGCTAAAGGAGCAATTGGCTAGTGAGTGGTCCAAGATCGGCGTCAATGTTGTCCCGATCAGCAACTTCAACACGCTCCAGCTTCGATCCCTAATCAAGGACATCGGTAAATTTTACGGGGTTCCCTTCATGGAGGTGAACAAGGTCACTGGCGTGATGATGGCTGAGGCTACTCCCTTGGCGAAGAAGGCTCATGGACAAACTGCCGGCGTCTACACTCCTACCTTCGACGAGGTAAAGAAATACAGTGAAACACTCCAGGCTTTCTTTAAGAAGTATCCCCATATCGCAACTCATGTTGATAACCTGTTCGGTAATATGCGGAGTATTTCCCGGCACGCTGGTGGGATTGTCGTTGCGGAGAACCTTGACAAGCACATGCCGCTGATTAACTCTGGCGGCGTCATCCAGACACCTTGGAGCGAAGGGCAGAATGTTCGACACCTAGAGCCGCTCGGCTTTATTAAGTTTGACTTGCTCGGCTTATCAACTCTCCGCATGATTT
>Ga0209337_1002035_pt1 | contig 14911 bp, 18 predicted proteins | sample LinPmetageLP53_FD_184044 | JGI IMG/M metagenome (GOLD analysis project Ga0209337, IMG submission 184044) | Marine viral communities from the Pacific Ocean - LP-53 (SPAdes) (version 2) | ecosystem: Environmental > Aquatic > Marine > Oceanic | place: Pacific Ocean | collected 2010-02-08
ATTAAACCAAGCAAGCTCGTTGACTTAAAATCTTCTGAGCAGTATCTTGGTAAAATAAAACCTATCAACGAAGAATTAAGGAAACAATTTATATTTGAAATGACAAGTAAATACGGAATATATTCGCTGGGTCGTTTTGCAACATGGCGTCAGATTTTACTCGATGATGTTGCAGACGATATCCAGCATATAGAAAAATTCATTCGGTCAAGTTCTAATTACAACCGATGGATGCACTCTCAGAAAGGAGAAAAACAATGAAAGTACAACTTGTAAATTATACCTCGGACGCAGTAGACTTGCTGTTGTTCACAAAGAATACTCGCCTAATGGATGATGACGATGCCTATGATAAAATATCCCAGTGGGATGAAGACAAAAAGAAAGCAGAACTCGATTACATGCTCAATACGATTAGATCGTCTTGGGAGTTCATTGACTACACATTCAACATTCGTGAAGTCAGTCGTGGGTTCACCCATCAGTTTGTAAGAACTCGTCAAGCTTCCTACGCTCAGCAATCTCAAAGGACAGTTGACATGTTTGGGTTTAGCTATTATGTCCCAGAACGCATTGAGAACAATCCAGAAGCTCTGGAGGCATATGACAATGCAATGACCGATATTGCCGACGCATATCAAAAGTTGAGAGAGTTCGTTCCTGCAGAAGATGCACGTGGCATCCTCCCAACAAACATACACACTAATATCGTAGCTAAGTTCAATCTGCGAACATTGAGTGAGATGGCTAAATCACGCTTGAGCCCACGTGCCCAAGGTGAATACCAGCAAGTGTTTAAGTTAATGGTTAAGGAAGTTGTAAATGTTCACCCATGGGCTGAACCGTTCTTAACCCCAACCCAGTGGGCTGCACCATCAATGGGCAAGTCACTAAATCCATAGGAGTCAAAATGACATTTAAGCAAAAGTACAATCAAGAATTTATCGACAGAGTTCATTCAATGAAAGATAACTTTGAAAAGTCTGAGATAGCTAAAGATTTAAATGTTACTGTAAGAACCATAAGCTACATTTTAAATAAAAGAAAGCCATCGATCAAAGTTCAATATACAAAGGTCGAGGAAGCAACTCAAGAAGTTGATAGCATATGGAATAAAGTAAAAAAGAGATTTACTTTTAAACTTAAATAGAATAAAATTCTGTTATTGAGAAAGGAACAACATGAATATATTTTACTTGGACTCTGCTCCAGAAAAAGCAGCAATTATGCACTGTGATAAGCACTGTGTTAAAATGATACTCGAGACTGCACAACTGCTATGCACTGCGCACCGAGAGCTAGATGGCGACGATCATTGTGACAAGAATGATCTTTACAAGTCTGCTTTTAAAAATCACCCTTCAGCTGTATGGGTAAGGCAGTGTGCTGATAACTATTGGTGGGCATATTACTTGCTTGTTAATCTTTGTGAGCAATACGAAATTAGGTATGGCAAAACCCATGAATGCGAAAGGTTGCTAACACCTTTATTAACATTGCCCTTACACATGCCTATTGATAAAGACTTTACACCTCCACCCCAGTGCATGCCTGATCAATACAAAGGTGATGACACTGTAAAAGCTTACAGAGACTATTATTTAGGAGAGAAGATGAGCTTCGCAGTATGGAAGAACACGGAGGTGCCATCGTGGGTAAACGTATAATCATTGCTGACCTAGACGGAACTCTATCTGACTATGGTCACCGCATACACCTGTACAAAGATAAAGACTACAAAGCTTTTAACAAAGCAGGCATAGGTGATAAGCCCATAGAAAATATTTGTAACATTGTAAGGATGCTACAAGACGAAGAAACTGAGATTGTTGTAATGACTGCTCGTGATGAGAGTTGTCGCAGGGACACTTCTAAATGGTTAAGGATAAATGATGTTCCTTATGATAGGCTTATTATGCGACCTTTAAAAAACATGTCGCCAGACGCAGATTGTAAAAGGAAGTTGTTAGAAGATAATTTCGATTACAAAGACATCTGGTTCGTTTTAGAAGATAGGCAATCGGTTGTTGATATGTGGCGTGGCGAGGGATTAACCTGCCTGCAAGTTGCTCCAGGAGATTTCTAATGAACCTTAAAATCAGAGGGAATGATATCGAACTTAATAACCAGAAAATAGGAAGGTTGTTCGATATAACTAATTTCCAAAAACAAGAACTAGAAGAGCTTTTTGATAAAGCAAACAACTATGAAGATGATGTTGAAAAAGGCTTTCAAGACGGGAAATCAGAAAATGAATAAAGATGCAGCTAAAATCTTAGAGGAGATGGCAGAGACATTTCGTGAACGCAATAAAGTCTATGGCGACAATTACAAATCAGTCGGTGAAGTTATGGTTGCATTGTTCCCTAAAGGCATTGATTTAAAAACGGTTGACGATTATAATGTCTGGCATCTTTTTGAGCTTATGATTGTTAAAATTACAAGGTTCGCTAACAGCGATCTTAAACACAAAGACTCAATACACGATGCAGCAGTTTATGCAGCAATGGTCGAGTCATTAATAAAAGGAGAAAACTATGGTTAAAATTTTGATTACAGGCTCTGGTAAAGGTCTTGGCTTGGCTTTACACGATGAACTTAAAAACCAAGGTCACACAGTTTATGACTATGATATTAAAGACAATGCAGATGTCCGCAACCCTGACTTCTTAGATTCAATCCAAGAACTAGACATATTGATAAATAATGCTGGTGTTAATATAATTGATTGGCTTGAAAACTTTACAGAAGATCAGTGGGACAAAGTTATGGACACCAATGCTAAAGGCATTTACATGATGGCTAAAGCTTGCTTGCCGATGCTAATAAAAAGCAAAGGCACAATAGTAAACATTGTTAGCAATGCAGCCCACATGCCTATGACTTGTTCTCTCGCATATAATGCTTCTAAAGCTGCAGCCCACATAATGACTTTACAGATGGCTCGTGAGCTTACAAAAAAGCATGGCATAACTGTATTCGGCATTGCTCCTAATAAATTATCTGGCACTGGCATGAGTGATTCAATAGACGAGCAAGTTGTTAAAACTCGTGGCTGGAGCAAAGAGTATGCTCAAGAGTATCAATTGAATGGATTGTTAACAGGTGAAGAAACACCTCCTAAATTATTAGCAGAGTTCGTTGCCTATTTACTTAAAGACAAACAGCATCACAAGTATCTTACTGGATGCATTTTACCCTATGGAGCTTAAAATGAAATTTACTATTGAACAAATCGCTATCTGCCCAAAGAACCCAACCGCTGCAAAAAAACTATTGACTGAGATAGGAGCAGCAGATTGGGTTGAAGATCATGTTGTTGCAACTGGATTGGTTTACGGAGACCATGGAACAAATGAAGCAGACCTGTCTTTTAACTATGATATCTTCTCTGGGAAAGAGTTTGAAGTTTTAGACTACACATCAGGGAATAATTGGATGGACTCTGAAAAGAGAGGCAGGAACAGTGTTAGTCACCTTGGGATGCACTGCACTGAAGATGAGCTTACTTTATGGAGATCTTTTTTTGAAGAAAGAGACATTAAAGTCGCACAGCAGGTTTTCACAGACTCTCACACCAATGCAGCAATCGCAGGCAAGAGATCTTACAACTATGTTATTTTTGATACTAAAGATATACTAGGTGTTGATCTTAAATTTATTGTTAGGATAAATAAAGATGATAGTATTTGATCTAGAAACAACTGGCTTGCCTAAAGCTGAAGGTTCTGATTTAGATCTACAGCCTAGGATAATTGAGTTCGGTGCAATCCGATTTACCGATGGTAATTTTGAGGAGTATGATCGACTAGAATTTATGTGCAATCCTGGACACATTCTAGACCCTAAGATAACAAAAATAACTGGGATAACAGACGAAGACCTAAAAGACAAAAAACCGTTTGTTGCTCACTATAAAGATCTGTGTAAATTTTTTTTGGGCGAGACTTCTATGGCTGCACACAATTTACCTTTCGACAGGAAGATATTAAGGTTTGAACTAGAAAGGCTCGATAAGGTGACTAAGTTTCCTTGGCCAATGGATCATATTTGCACAGTTGAAGTTGGGCAAAGCGTCTGGGGAAAAATGCGCAAGCTCGGAGACATCTATGAAGAAATAATGGGCAAGAAGATAGAAGGTGCTCACAGATCTCTAAATGATGTTGAAGCAACAATAGAAATTATTAAGTGGTATAAAAAAGAAGGACACATATAATGGCAATATCAATAATAGGCTTCCTTGTAGGGACACTAATTGTAGCAGTGTTGATGTATAATTAATGCTACACATAAAGACTCGCACTGAATATTCATTCCGCAAGGCTTATGGACCAATAAATAACCTTGTTGAGATGGCAGGCAAGGCTATGGGCATAGCAGACTCTGGAACTTGGGGACATGTTCCATTTAACAATGCTTGTAAAAAAGCAGGAGTCAAGCCTATATTCGGAGCTGAGATTGCTGTTGTAGAAGACGCAACCGAGAGAACTAAGCAAACAGCGAACACAATGTCTTTTATTGCTAAGAATAATTCTGGCTTGTCTGAGATATATGAACTCGTTACAAAAAGCACAGCCAAGGAGAATTTTTATTATTTCCCTAGAATGAGCTACTCCGATCTTTTTGATATATCTGAAAATGTAATAATACTAAGTGGAACACATCCTCAGTGGGGACTTCTTCCATTGGCCAGAAAAGACGATCTTTACATTGAGATTAATCCAATGAGTTCTCGTGCTTCTTTAGAGTTCTCTAAAACAAAAGGATTTAAAACTGTAGCAACTTCTGACAATTATTATCCTAAAGTTACAGACAGAAAAGCCTATGAAGTTCTGGTAGGGATGAACAGAACAGAACGCACCAAGCCAATGCACTTATTAAATGAATATGAGCTTAAAGATTGTGTTCCTTGGTTGCCAGATGAAGCTATACAAAACACATACAAAATAGCAGACATGTGCAATGTTGATTTGCCTGTTGCTCAGATGATATCTTTTACACCAGATAAAAGTTTAGAGCAGATGTGTATAGATGCAGCACCCTCTAGAGGGATAGACCTAACAGATAAAGTTTACAAAGATCGTTTAACCAGAGAAATAGAAATGATCGCAAGTAAAAAGTTCGAAGATTATTTTTATGTTATTGCTGATATGATTAATTATGCAAAGCAACATATGATGGTTGGTCCAGCTCGTGGATCGAGTGCTGGGTCTTTAGTTTGTTACTTAACAGGGATTACAGATGTTGACCCTATAAAGTTCGACCTATTGTTCGAAAGGTTCATAGACATCACTCGTGCTGACCTGCCTGATATAGATATAGATTTCCAGGATGACCGCAGGGAGATGGTTTTCCAGTATTTACGAGATAAGTATGGTGCGGAAAAAGTTGCTCACCTAGGAACTGTTAGTCGATATAAAGCTAAGAGCACAATAACAGAAGTTGCTAAAGAACTAGGAATTCCAGCTTGGGAAGTGAACGACCTAAAAGGTGCGATCATAGAACGGAGTGGTGGAGATGCTCGTGCTGCAATGTGTATTATGGATACGTTCAACGACCTAGACATCGGCAAGGCAGTCCTAGCAAAGTTCCCGCAAATGAAGATAGCTGAGAAGATGGAGAATCACGCTAGGCACTCTGGCGTTCATGCTGCAGGGATAATCGTAACAGAAGATCCAGTAAGCAATTATTGCTCTGTTAGTGCTCAAAGTGGTGCAGCTCAGATAGATAAGCACGACGCAGAAAGCTTAAACCTTTTAAAAATAGATGCTTTAGGTCTCAGGACTTTATCTGTTTTGAACGATGTGTTGGAGCAGGTTGGTTGGGAAAAAGAAAAAATCATTAACTTCCCTCTAGAAGATAAAGAGGCTTTTGATGTCCTCAATAAAGAAAGACACGCAGGGATATTTCAGTTTGAAGGCTATGCATTGCAATCATTAACTCGTCAGATGAAAATAAGCAACTTCGAGGATATTGCTTCAATTACTGCTCTGGCTCGTCCTGGACCATTAACGTCTGGTGGCACAACAAAGTATATAAAAAGAAAGATTGGAGAAGAGCCTGTAACATACCTCCACCCACTAGCTGAAGAGATAACAAAAGTTACATTCGGTGTTGTCGTTTATCAAGAGCAAGTCATGACAATAGCTCGTGATGTCGGCAAGTTGAGTTGGGAAGATGTTTCACAATTACGCAAGGCAATGAGTAAATCTTTAGGCGAAGAGTTCTTTGATCGATATTGGCAGAAGTTTAAAGTGGGTGCGGAAGAACAAGGCATACCAGAGGACGAGTCAATAAAGATATGGAAGAACATAAACACAATGGGGTCTTGGGCATTTAATAGGTCGCATGCTATTTCCTATGGATTGGTCAGCTATTGGTGTTGTGTTTTAAAAAGTCGCTTTCCATTAGAATTTGCTGCAGCATGCCTCAGGAATGTAAAAGACGAAGACCAAGGTGTAAAACTATTAAGAGAAGTTGTAAAAGAAGGATTGGTCTATAAACCATACGACAAATTTAAATCTAGCCTTAACTGGTCTGTACAAGACGGAGAGTTGATTGGTGGTCTTATAGGTATAAAAGGTCTTGGTCCAAAGCTCGCAGCAGACATAGTTGAACGGAGGAGATTAAATCAACCTTTAACCCCAAGGCAAGACAAGCTCTTAGATTCAGGAGAAACACCATATGACGATATATTCGAGTGTGAACGCAGGTTCGGTCATATTAAACAAGATCCCTCTGCACACAACATTAAAACACCAATAGAAGACATTCATAATTTAGAAGCTGATAATCCTGGAGAGTTTGTTGTATTCGGTAAGCTCGTTGAAAAGAACCTCAGAGATTTAAACGAAGCTGTAAACTTAGTAAAAAGAGGTGGTCGCAGAGCCGAGACTCACAATCTCTGGTTAAACATGAAGTTCGAAGATGACACTGGTCCAATACTAGCAGGCATCGATAGATTTAAATATCCCAAGCTCGGCAAACCAATAGTTGAAGACGGTAAGTTGGGTGATTGGTATCTTCTAAAAGGCAAAATCAAAAAAGGCTTTAGAAAATTAAATATAGAGAAGTGGCGTAAGCTCACATAAGTCATTGTTTTTTAAATGAAAGAAAGTTCTTTACTTCTCTGGTGTAATAAGATACACTCTCTATATTGATTGAGAAAGGAAATAAAATCATGAACAAGCATAATCCTCTTCAAAGAAAAATTACTGACTGGACTGGCAAGCAGAGAGTAACATGGTGTGGACCATTTTCAGTTGCTACTGTAGCAGGCACTGAATATGAACCAGCATACCAAACTCTTAAAACGATCCGTGGTAAGCGTCATTGTAAAGGTGTTAGCAATACTAACATCGCATCAGCTTGTAAAAAGCTAGGCATAAAAGGCAAGTGGACAACACTCGATAAAAAACGCAAGTTGAGCAAGTTCGTGCCTGAGAACCTAGAGCAAGGCAAAGTTTATATAATTCAAGTCACTCGCCATGTTCTCGTTATGGACACTCGTGACTGGACTACAATCGACAATCAAGTTCCTGAGTGGAGAGCAATGGATGCTTCGCATCACTGGAGCAACAAACTGGTTCATGCTTTTTACGAAGTTGAGAATCCTAAGTTTGACAGCCAGTGCGACGATCAATTTACTTTCGATTTCGATCTGGTGGCTGCATGATAGAAACAGCACTCATGTGCCTAGCTTTGAATATTTATTTTGAGGCTAGGTCAGAACCAATCCAAGGTCAAATAGCAATAGCTGAAGTCACTCTTAACAGGGTGGCTTCTTCTGATTATCCGAATGACATCTGCGGAGTTGTATTACAAGAAAATAAAGACGGTTGCCAATTCAGTTGGTGGTGCGATGGCAAGTCCGATTATCCTAAAGAGCACAACTCTTTAAGAACATCTAAAGCCTTAGCAGAGCTAATGATAGCAGAGGGTCAATATATAAGTGTCATAGGGTCTGAAGCAACTCACTATCACAATGATGAGGTTAATCCATATTGGGCAGATAAATTGCACAGAATAAAACGTGTCGGGAAACATATTTTTTACAAGAAAAAAGACATCGATTTATTGCGTCCTTTGCCCAGACCTTATAATCTTTTTTGGTAAAAACTTATAAGTGATTGTTTTTAAAGGAATCAAAGTCCTTTACCTTTTTAAATAAATAAGATATACTCTATTAATAATTTGAGAAAGGAAAAAATTATGGGAATTTTTATACCAACATATTCAGGATACAGCAGACCTTGGACTAAAGAGCAGATCATTGCTCGTGGCATTCAGAAGAAAAAATTTGCAGCTCAAGAAAAGGCAAGACTTATGGCTCCTCAGAACAAAGCTAAATTCAACCAAGACAATCCAGGACTGATAGATGCTCTTAGAGAAGTAGTATCTTGGAACACTTTTGCAGCATCTTTAGTCGAGCAGTTTGATGATCGTGGTTCATTGTCCGAAAATCAGACAGGTGCTGCAGTTGCAATGCTTATGAAGGTAAAAGCTAGCAAGGCTAACAAAGCTGAAGCTCCTACCGTCGATCTTAGCAATGTAGCTGAAATGTTCAGCAAAGCTCATGAGGCTATTAAAACTCCTAAGTTCCGTTTTGAGGATCTTGTTATTTCTCGAGCTCCAGACCATGGTGTAAATGCAGGTGCTTTATATGTTAAGATTGAAGGTGAGTATGCAGGTAAAGTAAAAGAGGGTAAATTCTTTGCTAATAATGATCTTTTTAAAAGGAGTGGTTTTAAACTATCTGCTCAAGGAGTTCGTTCTAAGCTTGAGCAGATCTCTAAAGATCCTCTTTCCGCAGCAGTTGCTTATGGTCGCAGGACTGGTAGTTGTGCTTGTTGTGGTCGAGAGCTAACTAGGCACGATAGCATTGAGCGAGGCATCGGACCAATATGTGCAGAAAGGTTCGGACTGTGAAAATAACCAAAGCAGACTTCGGCAAATATTGCGTCATCAAGTGTAAGCTTGATGGCGACACATTTGAGAAATTATCTAGCCTTCCTGGATATAAAAAGTGGGTTGGCAGAGATCTGCTTTTTGATCCGACTGGTGCGAACATTGAACGGTTGCATAAGTTCTTCCCTAATGCGGAGTGGGATGAGTCTGCAATGCCTGACCTAGATAAGTACATCCGAAACTTAAAAGACATGGAAGAAAACCTCAGAATGAAAGAAGCTGACCTTCCTAGCAATGACGATTATGATTTTAAGACTAAGCCTTTCGACCACCAACGCAAAGCATTCTATATGAGTCGAGACAAAAAGTCTTTTGCTTTGTTGATGGAACAAGGAACAGGCAAAACTAAAGTTATCATAGACAATGCTGCATACCTTTATGGCAAAGGTGAAATTACTGCACTCGTTGTTATTGCTCCTAATGGAGTCCACCGCAACTGGATAAGAGAAGTCAACACTCATATGCCTGATTGGTGTCCTAGAAAGTCGTTCTATTATACTTCAAATATGACCAAGTCTAGGGTTGCTGAGTTCGATGAAATTTATACTTCCGAGCAGGCTTTAAAAATATTCACTTTTAATGTTGAAGCTTTTACTAGCCCGAAAGCAATCTACTATATGCAAAAAATATTATTAGCAAATAAGGTTATGCTTGTTGTTGACGAGAGTTCTAGAATTAAACGTCCTGGAGCAAAACGAACAAAGATCATAACTAAGTTTTCTAAGTTAGCAGCATTTAAAAGAATAATGACAGGCACTCCAGTAACAAAAGGTGCGGAAGATGTTTATTCGCAGTTCAAATTTTTAGACCCTCAAATACTAGGCTATGATAGCTTTTATTCTTTTAAGGCTCGTTATTGTGTTATGGGTGGCTTCGAAAATAAACAAGTCATCTCTTACCAGAATGTCGACGAGCTTACTCGCAATATCGAGGGTCACAGCTACAGAGTTCTTAAAAAAGACTGCTTAGATCTGCCTTCTAAAATATATCAACGTCATTATGTAGAAATGACTCCTGAACAAAAGAAGCTTTATCAGAACATGAAGAAGACTTTCGTCGCAGAGTTAGATGGTGAGACTATCGATGCTCCCGAAGCTATAACAAGGTTGTTAAGGCTTCAACAGATATTATGCGGTTGGTTTCCTAGCGAGGATGGAGTGCAACCTATAAACGATAAAAATCCTCGTATAGAAGCCCTAAAAGAGATACTTAGCGATATTGACTCTAAAGTGATCATATGGGCACGTTTTAAAGCTGATTTAAGAGCCATAGAGAGGGCATTAGGTGAATTAGCAGTTAGTTATCACGGAGATGTAACAACAGACGCTAGAGAGATCGCAGTCGACCGTTTTCAGAATGACCCTAAGATACAATATTTTATCGGTCAACCCCAATCTGGTGGTATAGGTTTAACACTGACTGCAGCAGATTATGCTATTTATTATTCCAACTCTTTCGACCTAGAGCAACGCATGCAATCGGAAGACAGGTGCCATCGCATAGGAACAAAAAATAATGTTACTTATATAGATATCGAAACTCGCAAGTCAGTCGACAGCAAGATTATAAAAGCCTTGCGAGACAAAAAGAACATCGCTGATGTTATAACAAAAGACCCAATATCAATATTTATGTCGGAGGACGAGGATGAGTGAAAGTAATTTCTGGACGCTAGTAAGAAACAATCTGCCTTTAAAAATGTGGAGAGTCGAAAATAAAGTTATGAAAGGTATGCCAGATGTTCATTATTTAGACAACGGTAAGTCTGGTTGGGTCGAGTTGAAATATCTTAAAAAATGGCCAAAGAAAAGGTTCAACAGCGGATTAAAACTAAATCAAGTTTTCTGGGCAAAAGAGTATGTAAAAAGAAAAGGCAAATCTTGCATACTAATAAGAATAGAAAGAGACTTTACTGCTTTAGTTAATGGCGAGCATGCAATGGACTTATACAACAGACCTTCTAAGTCTGACTTTTTAAAAATTTGTTCTTTTTACAAAAAAGGAAATATGACGAAATCAGACTGGCACGAGCTTGCTGAAATGATAACCTCTGGAGAAACAAAATGGTAGCATGGATGCGAAGCCCATTATATAATTATCTTGTAGAATATAAATCACATTCAGTTTTAAAAAACGAAACAAGATTAATATACATTTATGCAACTAGCGAAATAAATGCAAAAGAAATACTAGCAGATTATAAAGTCTTGTCTGTTGAGAAATTATAATTTAGGCTTCTTTTCTCTACTGAATCCGAAGTAAGCACCCACCAATCCACTAAGAGCTATATATTGCGTCATTATAGCTCCGTCAGCGTGTGCCATGCGCACAGGATCCCAGATCGTTGCTATCGTTGTCACCGTCATAAGAGCCAATGCTATGTAACACATTATTCGTCTGTTGCTCTGGTAAGCTTTTTTATCTGGTATCATTTCATTCATTTTACTATCATCCATGCTGGGTGCGGAGGTGTTATTGAATCTAAGTATGCAAGTATTAATACAGAAATTGTAAAAACAAGCAACTGGCTAGGGCTTAAACTCAATTGCTGCCCAGATTAAAACCGCCCCACCACCTATTGTTATAGTTGCTCCTAAAAGTATTGATAAAATATTTAATATTCTGTTCTTGCGAGCCACCGCAGCATATTTAGATTGCCTGTCTCGTTCCGCAGCCTGTGTTCTCATACGTTTAAAAGTTGCTACACCTTTGCTGCCACGAGTCTCCCAGATGACTTGCTCGAGTTGTTTTTCCATGTCCAGTGCTTTTTCATATGCGATGTAATCGGACAGTGGATCATTTTTATTACCAGACTTTTGTGCAGCTTTAGTGCCATCAATAAAATCAAAGACCTTGTTTAGATCTTTGCCCATTGCTGAAATATCTTTGCCTAAGGATATTCCTTTCTTTAAAGCTGTGAAGGATACTAATGCAATACTTAATGGATCCATTTAATTTCCTACAGCACTCTTTACTTTTTCACTTGTTGATGGTTTTATCATTTGTATGATACCTTCTAATGCTCCTGACTCTGATGCAGGGACATCGTCATCTCTTACACCACCACTTTCTAATATTAATATATCATCTAGACGCTTCATCAACTCTGCTTCTTGTGTAGAGCCAGCACTTACTTTAGGGAGTTTAACAAGAATGTTCCTTACTGCAGGAGACTCAAGTATCCTAGCAATGCCACCTATACTCATAACAGCAACAGCACCACCTCCTACACCTCCTAGAGATTGCATTAAAAATCCACTAATTACAGGAATTTGTAGCATTGCACCAGTTGGTGGTAAAACATTAGCTTCTGCACCTCGCCTTGTTAAAGACAAAATTCTTCCTAAACCTTTAACAGCATTTAAATCTTTTTCATTAAAAAATATTCCTAATTGCTCTGATCTTTGTTTAATTTGATTTTTAAAAACATCTGGACTTATACTTTCGTCAGCATTAAGAGACTTTTTAAACATATCAGAAATTATTGCAGTTCTTGCATTTGCTTTTCCTGTTGAATCAAGGTTTTTATAGAGCAACTTAATATCAGAAGGTTTTTTGCTAAATAAAATTTTATTTATTTCTTCTGGAGTTGCTTCTCCTTTTTTAAGAACATTTTTAAAAACATTAACATCGAGTTCACCTGCCATTTCAGAAAGGCGAGCATTAGCAATGTCAAACTTTTTTATATCATTTTTCTTCCCGAAATTTTGTATAAAAGATCTCATATCTTCTCTTAAAGGTGCATATATTCTATTAAGAGATTCTTGACCTAATTGTTTAACAGAAGCAAGATTGGAATCTTCAAAACTTTGACCTAGAAATTTTCTTAACTGTTCTATATTTTCTAAATTTTGACCTTCATTAATTATTGTTTCTTTCCCATCAGCACCTTTTACAACTGTTTTACCAAGTACAGAACCTCTCCAATCATTTAATATTTCTATAGCTTGATTAACTCCTTTAGATTTTAATGATGATAATCGAGCTATTTCTTGATCTATCGCAGCAACAGTTCTTGATACATCAACATTGCCTTTTGTTTTAAGATCATCAATCACAGATTTTTTAAGACTTGTAAATCTCGTAAGATCTCCTGATCTTTTTCTTTTAAGATCTTTTGCAACTTCTTCAATTATATCTATATCACCTCTTAAATTAACACCAAAGCTTCTAGCAAGATCTTTAACAGCTTCGGTTCTTAACTCTTGTTGAGTTTTTCTAATTCCACCTGTTCCTAAACTAGGAATGCTCTCTCCAGTTCTTTGAAGCCACTTGCCAGCGAAAGTTGAAGGTGGTCTTACATCGGAAGTTAATACAGGGACTCCAGCACTTTCAGCTTTTTTTGCAGTCGCTATAGTTTGCTCTGGTATTGGGTCTGTTTTTACATTAGCGACTTTTCCTCCAACAACCCCACTGGCCAAAGCTGCAGCAGTTTGAGCAACTGGACCACCACCCACCTCTGCAGTAAGCTGTGAACCAGCTCCAGCAGAACCACCTGCTACAACTTGAGATCCTGGACCAGAAGCCATAATTGTTGCAACTTTTTTAGAAACTCCCGATAAAAAGTTCGCTAAATTTTTCGCAACTGACACTGTTCCTCCACCAGCAACCATTCCTTGACTAATCATGTCTACAACTCGCTCAGTAGCATTTTCAGGCTCTGGAACTCCAAGGTCATCTAAAGCTTTAGAAACTTGAGTTCTAAATGCAGGAATATCGCCTTCACCACCAGCTATTTTAGAACCTAAATTTACGACTGCAGCAAGTGGGTCATATATAATACCAAACAAACTAGCAGCACCCTCACCACCAGCACGAGCAGTTAAACCTAAAGCACGAATAGTTTCGTCTGTAACTTCTTTAACATAATCATCTTCTGTGAAGCTTTCAAATTTGTCTGAAGCCCAACCAGCGATAGGAGTTATTTTAGTCATCAAGTCTTGAGCAAAATTTAATTTTTGTTCTTCAGGCAAACCAGAAGAAGCAACTACTTCGTCAACTTTTATTTGTGAAGACTCTTTGTTTAATTCTTTTGCTGCTGCTGCGATCTCTGCTAATGTCCTGTCTGCCATGATTAGTCTCCTGCTTCTGAATAGCTTGCTTTTTCACTGTCAGACATTGTAATCCACATAGCAGTCGGTGTTATTCCTGCTTCTTTTGCTGCATTGAAAACTTCCTCATCTAAATAAAATGATGGTGGTGCTATTTCTGAACCAAAAATATTAACAGGATTTAAACCATAATTTTTAACTTGAAGTCCTTTATCAAGTCTAATTTTAGCCATATGTATTTTTCCTGCTTCTAAAAACTTTTTAGAAAGATTTAAAAAATTAGTTCTTTGTTTATCTGAAAGTAAATCACCCTTTTTTATGCTTTCAGCAGCAATTTGTAATTTTTGTAAAAGTCCAGCAGTATTTTGTGCTTGTGCAAATTCACTTTCACGAACAACAGATCCTGGATCTAACATTTTCATAAAACTAAAAACCATAGCCAAATCTCCTACACCATCTTGGCTTTTTCTAGCTTCAACTAATTTATTATAAGAAATTTCAGACTCAACCAACTCTTTTGTTTTCTTAGTATAATCTGCTAAAATTTTATTTTCAGCATCAAATAACTCTTTATCAAATCCAGATTTCGTTATTTCAGCATCTATTTGTTTTTGGATTGCTTCTCTTTGAGGCGAACCTGCTTCAGCTTTTTCTAGATCAGAATAAAGTTTTGCTAATGTTGTTAATGGACTGTCTGATGTGTCTCCTGGAATGTTAGTAAGTTTAGCAAATAATGCATCATACTCTTCTTTAGTTATTCTGCCTTCTTGAAAATCTCTTTTTGCTTTAGCAAGAGGAGAGAGTTGCAATTCACTCGCTGTTGGCTTTAGAGCCTTCATTAGATTTATAGCAGTTGTTGGAACTGCAGCTTCTGCTTTTCTGTTTTGAGTTTC
>Ga0209337_1002037_pt1 | contig 14907 bp, 19 predicted proteins | sample LinPmetageLP53_FD_184044 | JGI IMG/M metagenome (GOLD analysis project Ga0209337, IMG submission 184044) | Marine viral communities from the Pacific Ocean - LP-53 (SPAdes) (version 2) | ecosystem: Environmental > Aquatic > Marine > Oceanic | place: Pacific Ocean | collected 2010-02-08
CATTGGGGTAGGGGCGTATGCCATTTTGTCTAATGTATCTTCGTAGAAATGGTCCTGCCAAACATCTTCGTATTTATCTCCCTTAAATTTACTAACATCTCCTACATCCCATCCTAATGTTGTGATTTTTTTAACTCCTAAGTAAAGGGCTAAATGGACAACAGTTTCATACATTATACCAGGACCATACATTCTATTTATAGTTTTATCTAAAGTAAAATCATCAAAACTTAATTTTCCAGCTTGTGATTCATCAATTCTTTTAACTATATCAGACTCACGATTTCCTATTACAGGTAGCATTAACTCACACTTAAGATTATTTTTAAGAATCATTTCAGGGTGATATTGTTCAAATACCTCCCAAACTACTATATTATTTGTTTCTTTATAATCATAAGGTTGGAAATTAGTAAAATTTAATACATGAAAATCTGCTACTTCTTCTAAAACATTAAAAGATTGTTTAATACTAATTACTAACTTGTCCTTAAGTTTTTCTTTTAAGTACTCCTGTGAATAATTTTTTAAAGAAGGACCAGCGGATACAATATAACAATCTTCATCTTTATATGAATCCTCTAATAATTTTAATCTATCAGGGATGTTTTCGTACTGTCCTATTTGATATAAAAGATCTTTAGTATTTTTATGCATTATCTAAAAAATTTATTGTATCACTCCAATTTTTAAATCTATATCCCTTATCATCAATATAAAAAGATGCTCTGGGTTTTTCACAAGTAATGGTATTAATGTAAGAAGAAATATTATGTAATTTTAACCAATCCCAAATCATTTCTTCCCCTGTTTTTCCATTAATTAAGGGTCTATCAGGTTTTACTTTAGCTGTAAAAATGACAATAGTATATTTTTTAGATAAAAGTTTAATTGCTTCAATAGCGCCTGGGATTGGTTTATCATAAACAGTGCCATCATAGAATCCTTTTGAATTGCCATGGATTACTCCATCAAAATCTATTGCGATTTGGTGTTTATTTTCGCTATCTTGAAGTGATTTATATTTTTCTAAGTTCATTCTCTACTATTTTTATATCTTCGGGATAATCTACAGCATATGATATTTTATTAACTTCTACCATTTTTACTTTCATTCCCTTCTCTATACAACGAACAATTTCAATATCCTCATAACTTTCAAGAGGTGTTTTTTTAGTATCATAAAACTGGCGTAATTGATTTTTACTAAAAGCATAAATACACACTTGTTTCATAATGTTATTTACTTGTAAATTTTTAGAACCAGGTATTGGATTTCTACTAGAATAAATTAAATTATTATTTAAATCACAAATAACTTTAGGTATTTTTTTATCTAAAGCATCTTCATCTTTATGGAGTTTAGACATGCAATTAATAATATAGTTAGGATTATCTTGCTTTAATTTAATTACTTTTATAATATCATCGGGATCGACCATAGGTTCATCACCTTGCACGTTAATAAAGATATCTGCATTTATTTCATATGAAGCTTCGGCTACTCTGTCAGTACCTGTTAGACATGAGTCTGAAGTTATTATTACATTATATCCCGCCTTTTTTACTATATTAGCTATTTTTGAATTTTCAGTTGCTATATAGACATTTTCTTTACCTATAGCTTTTTCTGCTTTTTCTGCTACATGTAATACCATCTCTTTGCCATTTATTTTAGCTAAAGGTTTCCCTGGAAATCTTGAAGATTTAAATCTAGCAGGAATAACAACAACGGCACGTTGTTGTTTTAAACTTTCTAATTTAGATTTATCATAAAGATAGCATTCAGATAAATCATTTGTAGCTTCAACTAGTTGTTTATTTGATAAATTTGATTGGTTTAAATCCTGCATGTATAAGGGGTGGATGTGTTCCTTACCCGCTTTATGGTATAATGGGTTTGTTCCCCAACCATAATGTTTTTTCATTTTATTAAATTCTCTAATACAATCTAATAAATCTGAATTAATTTCACCTCTATGTGTTAATAACTGTTCTGTAGTAACATTACCTACACCACGACCCATACCTGTTAAAGTTCCATCTATATAAGTAGCTCCTTGATCAATAGCTTCTAAACAGTTTGCAAATGCTAATCCCATATTATCATGAGTGTGAATACCATTTATAGACTTATGTTGCATGATACTCTTAACATCCTTGGGGTAAAGAGCACCATAACTATCTGCTATGTATATTGCTGTAAGATTTAGATTTTTAGTGACATTAATGTATTCTTCTACCTCTTCTTTTAAGGTTTTTGAAATGGCCATTAAATTACATATTACATCATACCCTAAATTCTGTAGTATCTTTACTATTTCAGGGATGTGGTGGATTTCATTATATTTAGCTGCTACCCTACATACCCTAAATACTGATGATGGTTTAATAATGTCTTCAATTAAAGGCTTATTTACTTTATTATTAATAACATAATCTTTTACATCAATCATAAAGGCTAAATCTGCCTTAACTTTAAAATCAATAATGGAATTAATAAATCCATCATTACATTTTCTATAAGGTCCTCCTATTACAGGGGATTTATAACCTAGTTCTATTATATCTACATTATTATTATCTAATGATTTAACTAATTGACGTACTAATTTAGTGTTAAATTTCCAATCAGTGTAATATCCACCATCTCTTAAGGTACAATCTAAAACTTTATATAACATTATATTCTATTTTTAAAACTTATTAATTCTTTTTGGTAATTTATTGATGAATTATCTCTCATACTATTTTGGTTGTTATTTCTAGTAAAAAATTGATCCATACTATATGATCTATAAACTCTATCTTCTTTTACAATAATATCATTTAAAATATATTGTTGTATATCATACTTTTTTTCTTTTAATATATTAGATGCCTCTGATACAAAAGTATCATCTAACCCATAGTGACCTAAACTATCCGGTATATCTATTAATTTAAGGAGATTTTTACTAAAAACATTAAACCACCCCCCACCAAATTTAATATAAGGGGATGTCAATAATTTAGGGTCTTTAGTTTCATGTTCAAATACTTGATACGGATTTTTTAACCATTGTTTATTTTCTCTATTTACATTTCTATAGTCTGGGTGAGATATTATATCCCAACTACTATCCCATAATTGAAATAATTGGGGAGTTATAATATAATATTTAGAAGTTATTTCATTAATAGCATGTTCTATAAAATATAGGATATTAGTAGGAAATATTAGGTCTGTATCTAAATAAATTATGTGGGTTGTATTATCTTGTTCTCTTATTGCATTTCTTCTTACTGTGTTACATCCGGTATGTTCGTAAGATATTTTGTGCTTATTAATAAAGGGGCTTTTTATAAATAATAAGTTGAATTTTTCTACACAATATTCTTTACTTAATAAAGATGTACTCCAGTCTGTGTCTTCATTAGATAAATTTAAAGTAAAATCTAAAACATAGTTTTTTGGGTTAATGTATTGGGATGATCTTTTTAATTGATCTACAACCCACATAACCTGGTCTAATTCATTAGGTAAGCAATGTAAAACTATTTTTATCATTTAAATCTGGTTGTAAAATTCGTTTTGAGATTCCTGACGCTTTATATCTTTTAAATGGTGAATACAGAACTCATCATTTGCTGGTAAATAAGATTCTGTTTTATATCCTGTTAGGATTTCGTGAACTTTATTTTTCCACCTTATGTTAGGTGTATTTTTTAAAATACGGCATTGGTAATCTGGGAAATTGACTCTACCATCTGGATCGACTTTCCACCCCCATTTTTGGATGTGTTCTTGGGTTAATCCTTCTACTGTATTGATTCTAGGGACCCAAAATATATCTACATCAGGGTTATTATCTACTAACCAATCTATATGGCTCATTAGATACTCCTCAGGGTATTCATCAGCATCAATTTGAAAAATATAATCACCTGAACAGTTGTCTTTAAGATTATTTTTAAAGGCTGCAAAGTTGTTATTCAGAGGGAATTCAATTAACTTGTAAGATCCTTTATTATTTTCTGTGAATTCTTGGAGGACTCGATAAACATCCGGTGAGGTATTACCTTGATCACATTGGATAACTATTTCGTCTTCTTCGCGTTTGTGGTTAGTTAAGTAATTTAAGAGATATTCTATTTCTTTATACTCATTACAAACTGGTATTGCATAACTTATTTTCATCTTCTTTTATTTCTTCAAATTCGATTTCCTTTACTTCATTACAGAGATAAAATGTATTATCTTTTTTAAGCGCTGTATCACAGTGCCAGTATTTTTTAAGTAGGGATATATTTTCCTCAATTTTAGGGGTAATTTTTATTGTTCTGTATAAAACAAATATTCTATCGCCAAATTGAAGTATATTATTCCTCATCAAAAATTCCTATTTCTTCTGCGGCATCCATAAATTCTAGTTTATTAAAACGTTTGATATTTTTCATATCCATTCTAAATTTATAGAATTCTCCTAGATTAATAGGGTCGGGGAATTTTTCCTTTTCCTCTTCAGTTACTGGTATTGCCTTAACAGCAGCCCAATACCAATCTTTAGATCTTTTATTCCACTCGGGAAATACCATTCCTCTTTCTTGTAGATTTATAACTTTAGGGTACCATGCAAAACCGTCATGGGTTTGTTTTAAATCCTTAATAATTTCAGCGGTGTGTTCATAATTTTCTTTTTCAAAATCACTCCTATCTACCATTTGATCATTTGTAGTAAAACCACAAGTCCAACAAAGATATACATCAAGAGATGGAGTTAGTGGGTTTTTTGAACATGCATTAGACCCACAACAGGGGCAGTCTATTAATCCATCTTTCATGCTTTTTCTTTCTTTAAATTAGGGATTTTTAATTTTGGTAATTTTTTAAGTTTAGGTAATTGGAGGGGAACATCAACAGTTACATTAATCTTATCCATATACCCCTTAAGTATCTCAGTCATTTTATCTTGGCTAAAGTTTTCTTTAAGGAATTTTGTTTGTTTACGGCTATTTTCAATATATTTTTTATAATGTTTATAAATATTTTTCATTGCTTTAGATGCAATTTCAGTATTAACATTAAACCACTGGGCTTGTTCTATTAACCATTTATTAGCGGCTGATGGGTGGATATTTTTTAGTTCTCCTCCTAAAAGCACATTATATTCAGGAAGGATAAAATCAACATGTCCACTCCAATTAGTTGTAATTACAGGTTTACCAGTAATAGCTTGTTCAAGTAAGGGGCGACCAAATCCTTCTCCTTTAGTAAAGGAAATAAAGGCTTTTACTTTAGGATCGTTATTAACTTTATTAAGTTCTTCATTTGTAAACTCACCATGTAGAATATAAATATTTGGAAGAGATTCTTTGTGGTTAAATTTATCTCTAATTTGGCGGATATTATTAAGGATTTCTTCTTTGTCTAGTAAACTATAATCTATTTTATTTGTTTTTAAAAGTAATGCTGGTTTAGTCTCTTTACCTTTAAATGTTTTAAGAAAGGTTTCAACCATAGTAGCTACATTCTTTCTATCTTCTCCAAAATTACCTGGAAGCCAGTGACCCGTAAATAAGAAACAGAAACTTTCATCTATATTATCAAGTAAATTGGATTTACCTGGTTCCTTAAAATATACTCCTAAGTCTAATCCCTCTAATAATACTTCTATAGGACGTTCTAGTTTAATTGTTTTAAGTGGTTTCCCTTGTTTGTCATTTGGAGTTATTTGAATATTACTAAATGTATTTTTTGTAAAGTTAGATGATACTAAATTTAAATCCATTCTATTCATTCCCTCTACAAAATCCGGAGGTGGGCAAGTAGATTCTATTCCTGCAGTAACTCCTATATTATATTTCCCCACTCTTTGAAATTCATTAGGGATTGTGATTTGTATCCAAATATCAGGTTTTTGGGTTAACTGAGAAAGAAATTTGGATTTTAATGGATCATTTTTATCTAAAAATCCCCAAGGGGTACTACCCCATACTTGGGGTAGGATTTTAATTTCCCATTCATCCCCTTTAGCTTCTAGAAGTGAACGAACAAAATCACGGGAGCGGTGTCCATATCCGCTAAATGTATCTATTGGACAACTAACTACACAAATTGGTTTCATGATAAGACTTTTTTTACTTTTTGTTTAAATTCTGGGGTATATTGGACTGAGTTTGGGTTATATGTGGTATACCCATCACTAACTTTTTCAATTATAAATTTATCAACAGGTTTCCATTTTTCAAATAAGATGTTAATATTATCTATAAAATTCTGACCCATACCCGAGGCAGTCATTCTAGCTTCTTCAGATAATAGCCATTCTCTACCTTTAAGGCCCCTACGTTGAATTTCTTTTCTTCCTAAATTATAACAAGAAAGTAAAGCTAACCCTGCATCTTCAATGTCTACTTGAGTAGAATAAATATATGGGGTTTGTGGGGAACCTTTAAGGGAACGCGTTTTACCAAACATTGGTATTGCCCATTCACCGTGTTTTTTATAACGGCCATTACTATTTGTAGGGAATTCTGGTGAGAAATTAATCCAATCACCTTTTTCATCTTCAAAACGCATTTGGTCTTGCATACCTCCCTGGACGGGGGCTATAATCATATTTCCAGCCATAAGGCCTTCAGTAAGTGAAAGACCCCAACCCTCATTATCTGTCATCATGAATTGTACGTCTGCTAGATTATAATAATAATTGAGTTCCTTTTCATTACATTTACCATTAGTAAATTTAATTTTGTTTACTTTAGGATCACATATAGTTTCTATTACTGAGGGGATATCGGTTCCATTTCCATCAACAGGATCAGTATGTAATATTAATAAGCAACGTTCTGCTTGTTCTTTTGGAAGTTGATCTGTAAATATTTTCCAAGAAGTAACTACATCCCCTGGATTCTTACGGCGGATATTTCTGTTATTCCAAAAGGCAACAAAATCATATTCCTTGTCTTCTAAGAATTTTTCTTTAAATACTTCAAATTCTAAATCATTTGCTATAGGGAAAAACTTTTTATCATCTATACCGTGGGGGATATATTGGGTTTGCCAATCTTCTTTTGGAAAATCCTTAAGTACATTTTTAACTAAGTTATTTGTTTGTTTTGAAATACAAAGAAGCATATCATCTGATCGATAGAAATCGCGATTATACATTGGGTAAGGTAAATCATCCCAAATAGTATAAAAAACCATTGGGATTTTTGTTCGAATTTCTTTTTCCATTCTATATAACCACGTCCAATATCGGGGGTCTGTAAAATGAAGGATAGCGTCCGGGTTTTCTTGTTTTATTAATTGGCGTACAATTTGATCATTTCCATACCCATCCCATGGAATTACTTTAATACTTGAGTCTGTAATCCCTGTTAAAGCATTTACTTGATCACTTAAATCAAAAGATTTGCCTTGCTCTGGGTGTTTGATTGCAGCTCCTAAATTAACCCAATTAAAATGGTGGGATGTGTTTATAACTATTTCTTTTGCCATAGTCCCTATACCACTATGTAATCTAATATCGTCACAAAGGAATAGGATTTTTTTCCTTTGGTCTTTTGGGATGTAACCTTTTTTCATGAATTAAAACTTTATTTTTTTATAAACCACTACCACTAATGGTTAGATCATTATGTGTATGAAGGGATTTTTGAAATTCCTCATTAGTTAGGTAGAGATGTATGCTTCTATTTACTAGTTTTTGGAGGTTAAATTTTTTTCTAATTGAAGCTACTTTAAAGTCTTCAAATAACTTTTCTTCTAATTTTACGGATGTTAGCTTAAGTGCCATGTTTGTATATGTTTAAATGCGCATATACATATATCACTTTAATCAAAGAATCGAGAAGTATCAAGAGGGATTTCTATCCCTTGTCTTCGAAGATGTTTTAAAGCATTCTCTAAAGGTCCTTTAAGAACTTTAGGTAGTTTTATGTATTTTTCTACTAATACTTTTTTTTCAACCTCAACAGGAACCTCTACTATTTTAGTTTTAGGAACTTGCTCACCATAAACATTTTTTTTAGTTTTCTTTTTTAATTGTTCAAAAGCAAAATTAGCAGCAATTACGAGAGCAATTGCTAGGGGGTCAAAAACAAAGATTATTGTAAGAAGAAGATAGTTAATTATTCTATCCATAGGTAATCCAGTTAATCCTGATAGGTATTTTAAAGGACCTAATTCTCCATTTATATTAGCGTTGCTAGTTACTTCAACTATTTCAGTCTCATAATTAAATAAATGTTCATTTAAATTATCTACTCTAGTATTGATTTCAGTTTGTCGTTCAAGTGATTGATCAAGTTGTTTTTCTAAAGCCCTACGGGTTGATGAAGATGTTGTTGTTAGTACATTACCTAATGTGTCAGTATACTGTATTACATTGTTAGATAAGCCAGACCTCAGATCACTCACGGCCTCATTAATGGTGAATTTTTCATCGCGGTATATCGCAAGTTGTTCGCTGATGTTATTTCTTTTAGTTTCAATAAGAGAGATTTGAGAGTCTATGTTTCCTGCTTTTGCTGCTGTTTCTTGGTAGGCGGCTGAAAGGAACCCATAAATCCCCATTGAAGTAATAAGAATTAAAATTAAACAAGATAGTGAAAGATAATATTTTAAAAACCTAGGTATAGTTTTTCTATATTGGTAAAGTAAAGATGCTATTACTAATTTAGCTACTTCAAGGGAAGCAGCCATTACAATGACAGCAAATGTTGCTCCAGCAAATAGCTTGCTTAACCCACTTACTGAGTAAAAAGCAGCGGATGCTGATACAGAAAGGGCGCTTAAAGCTATAAGAAGGGGGAATATCCTTTCTTTCATATTTTATTTTTATTTTGTATATAATAAATCATTATATATGGTCTCTGCGGCTTCTTTGGTTTTAGAAAAAGAAACTAACTTCCCCCCGTCTTTTTTTAATATATTTTTTATTATTATGTTTTGTCTTGATTTTTTCTTTATATCAAAATCTACCATATGTGATCTGCTATCTATTTTTTCTATTTTAATATTATTAGATATGGGGGCTATTACTTCTTGTTCATCCCCATATAAATCGTATAAATCGTCATAAATATCTTCAGGTGGTTCATCCCCCTTTAACTTATCTTCAATAAAACCTATCAAATCATAATATGTTGATTGTTGTTTAATAATGAGAATCTTATTCCCTTCGATAGTTAATACTCTATATATAGTACCAAACTTCTCATATCCTAATTTTTTTAAATATAAAAATATAGCACGAGGGACTTCTTTATTAGTCCCCCAATGTTCAGTGTCCATCCATGATTCTATATAATTTCCAAAATTATATAATTCGTTTAATTTTTTAAATTCTTCCTTAATTAATTTTTTTAATTCTGCTTTTTTCATAATTATTTTTTCTTTATACCAACACCACAATGCTCAGTATCTAAAAATGGACACCATCTACAGGCTTTATCTGATGGAGTCTTAGTATACTCCTTCAGGTCATACGTATCATCCTTAAAACAATCCTCAATAAATGCATGAAGATCCTTAGTTACCCTATTAAGTGTTGTTTTTCCTGAAGAAGGGACATAATATTGAATACGGCTAGCCGACGCCGGGTATTTGGGTTTTTTAGGTATTTTTCTCTTAACAATAAAATATTTACAATCAATTTCTTCTACTGGTATATTATATTGTTTCGCAAAGTATTTCTTATATAATACCATTTGAGACATTTTAATTTTATCCTCTTTATCCCATTTTCCCCAACCTCTAGTTGAAGTTTTAATATCCCAAATACTTACTTTTTTAAGGTCCTCATCATAAAAGACTAAATCAAGTTTACCATATAACATAATATTAGGATGGTCTTTATGTGGTGGAGTTAGAATAGGCATTTCTATTCCTAAAAGCCTAGTTCCTTTTTTTGTGAAGTGCATTTGCCTTCTTTCAAGAAAAAAATCAATAATATTTAACCCATCATTAACAAATTCTTCAATTTCCTTTGGGGTAGAAAAATTACTACCAATTTGTTCTTTATAATCGTTATACATTTTTAAAAAACGTTCCTGAAAATCCTCATGAATGGGGAATTCATCAGCAGCTTTAATAGATGTATTATACATTAGACCTAAATACTCTTGTAGAGTTTCATGCATTGCTGAACCAAACGCTAGGTGGATGTTTGGGGGTTGTTTTAGTTTATCAATGTACATTAACTTCCATTTATGGGGGCATGATAACCACAATGAAAGTTGTGAATAAGAAACATGTTTGCCCTTTTTAAAGTCAATTTTGGGAACTACTGTATTTTGTATATTTTCTAATATGCTCATATCGTGAATATACGAAGAAAGATTTGGTTTTCCAAATTTATTTGAATTTACCTTGCTGTACTATTTGTCCTATAATGCTATATACACTAAGGTCTTTAAGTGTGTCTTCTACTGATTCTCCTACAGTATCTGGTTCTCCTAATACTACTAGGTTTTTAAGTCGTTGAATTTTATCATTCATTCTAAACCATAGACCTGTAAGTGATAGTTTAATATCTCCTTCTGTTTCTAGGTTAGTTCCTACATTGATATTAGAAGTACCATAATTGCGATGTTTTTTACAAAATAAAATATATTGTTCCATCATAATTTTTTTATATTCAGAAGTAAGTTCAGGGTATTTCTCTTCACACCATTTTACGGCGGTATCGTCCTCGGGAGTAAATTCTATCATTTTTATATTTTATTTGTTAATTTCCTAATTGGTAATCGTGTGGGGGTAAATAATCTAGTAGATTTTTCGATTTGATTTTTGGGTCTTTCCAAACTGCTCTACCTTCCATATTTTCCCAATCTCTATTTTTTCTTACTTGATCATTTTTTTCATCAGTTGCTATTAACATCTTGGGTAATAATCCTATTTCTAACGCTGTTTGTATAAGGGCTTTTAAATCTTTTGGAAAACAATGTCCTCCATAACCAAAATCACCATCAGGGCCTGGTACATTTAAATGTGATTTTCCTAATCGTTCATCATATTTAGCGTATTCAATAACTTTATCATAATCAATATCTAATCCATTACAAATTTGATATATTTCGTTTGCAAATGATACTTTTGTTGCTAAAAAACTATTTAAAAAATATTTTACCATTTCTGCTGTAGTAGACCCTGTTTTTATAATAGGTACTTTAGGGAATGCTTTTGTAAATATTCTTCTTACTTTAGTAGTAGCTGGTCTAGGACCACCAACTATAATTCTATTTTGGTTTTTAAAATCTTCAATTGAATTAGCTTCTGTTAAGAATTCTGGATTAAATACAATTTGAATGTATTTATATTTTTTATTCCATTTTTCGGTTGTACCAGGGGGTATAGTTGATTTTACTACTATGGTTTTGCATTCTTCTATAGCCTCTAATGTTGATAAAGTATTTTCTACTATATCTAAATGACAATCACCATTTGGTTTCATAGGAGTTGGTAAACACACAAATACAACATCTGATTTTTCTGATAATTGTTGTAGGGAAATACAAGTACATTCTTTTGCGATATCAAATGTTTCTATTTGAAAATGGTTTTTAAGCCCTTCATACAATGCGGTTCCAACAAAACCTTGTCCTACTATTCCTATATTCATTTTTTTATTAGCTTTTTTATTTCATTTTCTTGTATTCCTAAACGATTAAGAAGTGATTTTAACTCTTTTTTGTTTAAAATATCTAAATAATCATCTACCTGTTGGTAAGAACATTCAAAATGTCTACTTAATGTTGCTAGTAGTTGGGGGTTGTGTTTTTTCTCTTTTTTTCCTTTTATCCATTTTTTAAATCTAAAATTACTAGGTAACATACCCTGGTAATATTTAAATATTTCAGCAGGGGTTAGTTGCCCCCCAGTGTGGGGTTGGAGGTTATTTATTATATCTAAATAATCTGAATTAAAACTAAGAGCACGATTTATAATAAAAGTATTCCAGCTTTTTTGTTCTTCGTCATTTAGACTTTCCCATTTAGCTTTTTTATTATGAACTAATTTAAGATAATCAAATGGCGTCATCCTTTGGGAGAAATTCTTTATTAACGTGACTACATTTAGAGCAAGCAAATATAGGAATGGGAATTAATGCTGGTTGTCCTGTAGGGGAAAGCATAGGTGATAGTTTACGCATCATATTTACTTGGGTGAAGTGTTCATTTTCACACTCATCACAAACTATAGGTGTTGTTTGGGTAATATCTACATTAAAATTTTGCTGTTGCATTAGTTGTTATTTTTATTTGGGGGTTTTAATTTAGAAGCTATTCTAACAAATCTATTATATTTTTTATTAAACCACACATACCATTCATTTAGTTGTTTTAGGTTTTGTTTGGGGGAATTTACACTCATATTTTTAATAATTTATTTAACATAGCGGCTACACAAATTTCTTTATCAATAACAAAGCTATATTCATATTGGTATTGGGAAATAATTACTATTGCTTCTCCAATATTTGTAGTATATTCTTCTACATTATCGTATAAACATCTAAATAATGACTCAAATTGTTGTGCACCACTATCGGCAATTATTTGTCTAATATCATTTAGTTTAGCTTTATTTTTTAAGGCAGCTACTACCTTATTTTCAAAATCCGTATTAATTAGTGACTTTGAATCAAGAATTAATTTACCTCCCTTTACACTACCTTGTACTGTGTTAAGGATTTTGCGGATATCGGGGTAATGAGTTATGATTATTTTCCCCAGGTCTTCCTTAGTATATTTAATTCCTTCTTTGTCACAGATTTGCAAAACATACTGTCCTACTTCTTTTTTAGAAGGTGGTATAATACCAAAGGCAACACAACGGGACTGTAGAGGGCTGATAATGCGGTCCAAATAGTTACATGTAAAAATGAATCTACAAGAACTGCTAAATGTTTCAATAACATTTCTAAGAGTAGCTTGTGCTTGGGGGGTAAGATAATCGGATTCATCTAATATAACTATTTTTAATCCATTAAATCCTATACTAGAGGCAAATGGGATTATTTTTTCTCTAATAGTATCTATGCCTCTTTCATCACTAGCATTAATATAAAGATGGTCTGCCTCTAATTGTTTAACTATTAGTTTAGCCAGCGAGGTTTTTCCTGTCCCCGCTGGACCAAACAATAGTAAATTTTGTAGAGTACCTTCAGTTATATATTCTTGAACTTTATCTCTAACAGTACTGTCTCCAATAAAGTTATCAAGATCTTGGGGTCTATATTTTTCTACAAATAAATCCATTAAAACATTGATTGCTCAGGCATACTTTCATTTTCTTTTTTAGGAGTGTCAGTTATTACACATTCCGTAGTAAGAAGAATACCTGCTGCCGAAGCCGCGTTTTCTAGAGCACAACGTGTAACTTTAGTAGGATCAATAATACCCTCGGAAAGCATATTAACTTCATTTTCGGTAGCTAAATTCCACCCTATTTCAAAATTATTTTCTACATTTAATGCTGCTAAAGTGCATTTTTCATGGTTATAACCAGCATTTGATAGGATTTGGTAGAATGGTTTACGAATAGATCTACGAACAATTTCATATCCCATTTCTTGTGAGGCATTTAATGTATCATTTTTTAGTTGTCCTGAAGCACATAGTAAAGCATGGCCTCCTCCTGGAAGAATACCTTCTTCAATAGCGGCTTTAACAGCATGAACTGCATCATCTACTCTATCTTTACGTTCATTCATTTCAGCTTCTGTGTATCCTCCTACATTAATTACTGCTACACCACCTGCTAATATCCCTAAACGTTGTTGGAGTTGTTCACGAGCATAATTGCTTTCTGCCTTTTCAATTTGGTCTTTTATTTCAGTGAGACGTGTTTCGATAGCTTCTTCAGTACCCTTTCCATCTACAATTGTAGTTTCTTCTTTAGAAATAGTAACACCTCTAGCATCCCCTAACATATCAAAAGTAACTTTATCAAGTTTCATACCTTTTTGTTTTGAAATAACAGTACCTCCTGTAAGAGCTGCCATATCTTCAAGGATCATTGTGCGGCGTTCCCCAAAGTCAGGTGCTTTAACAGCAGCACACTTTAAAATACCACGCATTTTGTTTACAATCATAGCAGCAAGAGCTTCACCATCAATATCTTCAGCAACAATTAAAAGAGATTTGTTTTGTTGGCTAACACTTTCAAGTATAGGAAGTAATTCTTTTATAGCACTAATTTTTCCATCATACATTAAAATGTATGGTTCATCAAGCTGGCAAGTCATTGACCCATTATTAGTAACAAAATAAGGTGATTTATAACCCCTATCAAATTGCATACCTTCTACTACTTCAAGGGTAGTTTCATGGGTTTTACTAGATTCAACTGTGATAACTCCTTCTCTTCCTGCTTTATCAAAAGCGGTAGCTATAAGAGTACCTATTTCCTCATCATTATTAGCTGAAATTGTAGCTACTTGTTTAAGTTGATCCTCATTTGAAATATCTTGGGAATTTTCTTTTAAATAGGAAACTACATCTTTTACAGCTTTATCGATCCCTCTCTTTATATCAATAGCATTATTAGATTTATGACTAACCGCCTCTAACGCCTGATTAAAAATTTCTCGCGATAAAACAGTTGCGGTAGTAGTTCCATCTCCTGCTTGTTCAGCCGTTTTAATAGCTGATTGTTTAACAACTTGGGCACCCAGATCTTCAGTTTTGTCTTCAAGTGTAATTTGTTTAGCAACAGTAACACCGTCTTTAGTAGACTGAACACCCATTTCATTTCCTGTTACTACATTACGACCATAAGGGCCTAATGTGCTTGCAACAGCGTCTGCTAGTTGGTTTACTCCAGATTGGAGTTTACCTCTTCCTTCTTCTCCGAATTTAATAACTTTACTCATTTTTTTTAATTTATAATTCCTAATATTTCTGATTCAGAAG
>Ga0209337_1002038_pt1 | contig 14905 bp, 7 predicted proteins | sample LinPmetageLP53_FD_184044 | JGI IMG/M metagenome (GOLD analysis project Ga0209337, IMG submission 184044) | Marine viral communities from the Pacific Ocean - LP-53 (SPAdes) (version 2) | ecosystem: Environmental > Aquatic > Marine > Oceanic | place: Pacific Ocean | collected 2010-02-08
ACAGGTGGTGGTACCGTAGGTCCAGCTTCTGGAACAGCTACAGCTAGTGATGCACAAATCATAAGTGGTGGATCTGGATCTGGTGCACAAGCAACTATACTACAAGGATCTGGTAATAATCCTGCTATATCAGCTGCTACTATTACAATAACAAATAGTGGACAAGGTTATAAAGTAGATGACGTTATTACTATTCCTATAATAGCTGCAAGTGGTCAAAAAACTAGCACATCAGTGTTAGTGTCTTACACTATATTAGAAGGTGATTTAGCTGACACAGCTTCTACGCCTGAAGAAATGATACCAGTCGACAATGTATTAGCATTAGATGCGAGTGGAGATGATGTTAAATTAATGACTAACATTGTGTCTGATAGTAATGCTATTTGTTTTTGGACTGTTAAAATCAACTTAAACGGCACAAGTGTTAATGACGCGCTTATAGCAATAGATGAAGAATGGAGAAAATCTGTTCAAGCTGAAAATTCTCAACCAAGTGTTGAGTTTCCAGCAGGCATAAGTGCTTACAACGTGACATTCACTACAACATAAACAATAATGATCCCGCTTCGGCGGGGTCTTTTTTAATTATTATATTATATTATATTATGGAAACAAAAGAAAATAAAACTCAAGCAAAAGACGCTTGGGAATACAAAGATAAAAATTACTATTTATTAGGTAATAAAACTCCTTTAACTTATACTATACCTACTAGGCATTCTCGTAGATATCCTTTAGTTTGGTTTGATAAAGAAGCTGGATATGAAAGAGAACTAAGATACGCAACAAACCAAAGTTCTATATTTGTAGATGAACAACAAGGTCAGGCAACTCTTAAGCATATCATATTTGAAAAAGGACATTTAATGGTACCTAAAGAAAAAAGAAATTTACAAGAATTTTTAGAGCATCACCCACATAATGGAGTTATATATCAAAAATATGATCCAGTTGTGGAAGCTGAAGATGATTATCAAGAACTAGAGCTTGAAGTTGCTGCTATGAATATAGCTTATGAAATGGATATAGATCAAGCGGAAGCTATATTAAGAGTAGAGCAAGGTTCTAGTGTATCAGATATGGGCTCTAAGGAATTGAAAAGAGATTTATTACTATTTGCTAAAAGCAATCCTAGATTATTTATAAATTTATCAGAGGATGAAAACGTTGTACTTAGAAATTTTGGTATAAATGCTGTAGAAGCAAATATAATTAAATTATCTGGAGACAACAAAACGTTTTCTTGGGCTAGCAATGGTAGAAAATTAATGACAGTACCATTCGACGATCATCCATATACAGCTTTAGCTTCATGGTTTAAAACTGATGAAGGTATAGAGGTATATAAGTCAATAGAGAAAAAGTTAAAATAACAAGTGATTATATATAAGGCGGCTATGCGGCCGCCTTTTTTATTTATAAAAATATTAAAATGGCTATAAACGTAAACACGGTATACACCACAGTACTTAGTATTCTAAACAAAGAACAAAGAGGTTATATAACACCTTATGAGTTCAATCAATTAGCTACTCAAGTGCAGCTTGAAATTTTTGAAAGTTATTTTGAGAATTTAAATCAACAACTAAAAGTTGGTGAAAACGCTAGTGAATACGCTAACAGAGTAAAGTTATTACAAGAAAAAATAGCTAGATTTGAAGTAGAAGAAAATATAGCTGTAGCAACTAGTGAAGCTAATTTATCCACTTTAACAGATACATTACATAGACTTGGAACTATACATTTCAATAACTTATCTTATTTACCTGTAGAGATACAGCAGGTTACTAAACATGAATTTAATTTAAATAGAAGATCTAAACTAACCGCTCCATCGTTAGATTGGCCTATATATTATAAAGAAGGTAATAAAATAATAATAGAACCAGCTGAAACTTCAACAGTTGCTCAAGGTAAATATACCGTAGAATATGTTAGAAAACCTAAAGATGTAGTTTGGAACTACACACTAGGAGGCGTAGGTCAATACTTACATAGTACAGCTGCTCCTAATCAAAACTTTGAAATAGATGATACTGATCAAACAGAAGTTATATTAAAAATACTAATGTATTCTGGAGTTGTTATAAGAGATCAAGAAATAATACAAGCAGCTTCTGGGGCCGCAGCAAGACAAGATCAATTACAATCAAGCTAATAAGAAATGGGACTAATTAAAGAAACTAATGCTCAGTACTACTCAGGTCAAACTGTGGTTGGACCAACTACAAATACAAATATATTTTCGTTTAAACTAGCTGAGACAACAAGTACTAATGGGTTTAATACTGAGCTAGTAAGTGCTTACGGTTTACCACTACTAGGAACTGGCAAATACACTAGAGTATCTGAAACATCTAATTTTACTATACATAATTTGACTACTAATACTATAGTGCCAGAAGATGAAGCTATAGTGTCTAATGTTTCTACTAATGAAGTTACTATAGTAACAGCTGTTGCAGCTGGAGACTTTGTTCTATGTCAGTTAAAAGAAAATGCAATAGATGCTAACAATGGTAGCTATAGCTACGTGTCTTTAAATGACATAATAGACAACTTTATGGTAGCTTACACTGGTCAAGATCAAATACTAACTAGTGTTAAAAGGTCTCAAGTTTTATTTCACGCTAAAAGAAGTATTCAAGAATTTTCTTATGATACTTTTCCAGTTATCAAATCTCAAGAATTAACTGTTCCACCAAGCTTATCTGTGCCTATACCACAAGACTATGTTAATTACGTTAGAATAGCTTGGGTAGATGGTAATGGTATTTTACATACTATAAATCCACAATACGGTTTAAGTGCTAATCCTACTGAATTACCTGTACAAGATAGCGATGGTATACCAACTCAAAGTTCTTTCGGCAATAATATAAACGCAGAGCAATCTCTTACAGAAAAGCGATGGGCTAATGCAAATGACGCTAATATAACAGGTAATTATGATCCATTTGAAAATCAAGGTGTTTACGATTACATATGGTGGAAACAAGCTTATGGTCAAAGGTATGGTTTAATACCGGAGGTTAGTAATGTCAACGGTTGGTTTAGTATAAATGATAGAACTGGATCTATATCTTTATCAAGCGATTTAGCTGGTAGATTAATTATAGTAAAATATATATCAGATGGTTTAGGCTATGATAAAGATATGAAGATACCTAAGATGGCAGAAGAAGCTATGTATATGTCTATGATGTATAATATAATAGCTTCAAGAAGAGATATAGATCCTGGTAGCAAAGCTTTTTATAAGAGAGAAAAATATGTTAAAACTAGAAATGCTAAAATAAGACTGCAAAATCTTAAGTTAGATGAGATAGTACAAGTTTTTAGAGGTCAATCTAAATGGATTAAACATTAAATAAATGGCAAGAAAATCTAATCATACCTTCGTCGAGTCTAAAATGAATAAAGATCTCGATGCAAGATTACTTAAATCTGGAGAGTACAGAGACGGTGTAAATGTATCTGTTAGTAGATCAGAGTCCGATGACGTTGGAGCATTAGAAAATATACTTGGTAATGAGTTTATAAATGACTTACAGCAAGTACGTGGTAATCCGTGTCAAATAATAGGTTGGTATATAGACACAACATTTGATAGAATATTTCTATACCTAACTAATTTTCAAGATAACTCTTCAGATCAATTATCTAACTTTGCTCCTTATGATTCTGTAAATAAAATAGTATATTTCAATACTAAAACAGGAGCTTCCCAAACAATAGTGTCAGGTAGTTTTTTAAACTTCTCTATAAACAGCAGAATAAATGATTCTAATATGATAGAGAATTTATTATTCTGGACTGACAATAGAAATCAACCTAGAAAAATAAATGTAGATACAGCTATAGCAGATCCTAGTTACTACTTTAACGAAGACCATATATCTGTAGCTAAGTATTATCCACATAGAGCGATTAACTTAACAAATACTTCTACGGTAGAAGATGTTATATTAGTTAATACTAATACAGGTGTAAGTGCCGCAAATCAGTACAACGCTATATATCCTTTTTTCATATTGACAAACACACCATCAAGTAGTCTAATTACTTTGCTTACTGGAGATATAGGTTTACAAGGTTATGTACAGGCTAATGATGGTAGTAGATACGAATTTAAACTTGCTCTTTTTCAACAAGATGGATTTGGAGTGAGTACAAATGATAAAAGATTGCCTGGGTCATATGCGGGAGACTATATAATATTTGTTGATAGAGATTTAAGCAGTGCATTAACTCTTACTGATGTAGAATCTGGAGGAAGTGAAACAAAATACAAATTAGTTTTTACAGAATCTACAATGAAAGACGTTTCTAGTCCTTGGCTAGAACAAGATCAAGTTAAATTAAAAATTAAATCGATTGTGCATGGTGGTTTTGGAACAGTTATTGGTTATGCTGATAATCCAAATGTTGCAAATTATTCATCATTACTGTATTATTTTGGAACAAGAAGTAAAGTCACTGATTTAGATGTGGATTTTGGAAGCACACCTGGTATTGGACCTACTTTCTCGATAGTTGATGGTTTTCCACTAAATAACACTACAGCTACAAAAGCAATTTTTCCTAGAATAAAGCACCATAAACTTCCAGAAGATAAGTATTTTGTATCTTATATATCTACCACATCAGCTGGTGAGTTTAGAACTTCTTTAATTGAATTACCTTCATTAGAAGACGCATCTACTCTTGTGGCAACTAATGTAATAACTGAATACGGCTTGGCTGTTGGAGACATAATAACTTATCATTGGCCTAATAAATACTATGACCAACAGTTTCCTGGTGATCCAAACTTCTTAGAAGATAAATTTATAAGATTTGCTTACAGATTTAAATATGATGATGGAGAATATTCTGTAATATCACCTTTTACCCAAAGTGTTTTTATACCAAGACAAGATGGTTATTTTTTAAACACTGTAGGTAGCGCTCCGTCTGACCCTACTGATTTTAATAAGTTTATTTCTCAAGAACAATTAGCTGGTCAAAACACTATTGTTGATTTTTTTGTAAACAAAGTTAGTCAAGTAAAATTAAATATACCTTTAGAGTTTCAAGCTAATCAATTAAAATCTCAGCTTAAAGTAAAAGAAATAGATATACTATATAAAGAGTCTGATGGGTTAGCACTTAAAGTTGTAGAAACATTAGATATTGACGACTATTCAAGTGATACAAGTACATCTATAAGTTATAATTACCAAAGTAGAAAACCTATAAAAACACTACAAGATAGTGAAATAGGTAGAGTTTATGACAATGTACCTATAAGAGCTAAAACACAATCTACTTCTGGTAATAGGATTATATATGGTAACTTTTTCGATAGACATACTTCTCCTTTAGCTTTAAATTATCAAGTAGGTGTAAGTTCTAAATTTACATCTTCATTTGTTAATACTACTAATAGCCATATAGCTTATCCTAATCATACTTTAAAACAAAACAGAAACTACCAAGTTGGTATTATACTTTCTGACAGATACGGTAGATCTACGGACGTTATACTCTCTACAGTAGATGCTGCTGCTTTTGAGGAAAAATCAGGTGTATACGCAAACTCTAGAATAAGTTTTGGAGGTTCAACTGTTTATTCAAAGTATTTTGATTCTGTAGTAAATTTATTTTCTTCTTACCAAAATTATAATCCAACACCACAAGCTAATATATTAACAACACCTAATCCTAAAGCTGGAATTATAGATTGGCCTGGTGATTCTTTAAAAATTAGATTTAATGATTTAATTCCAAGCTCTATAAGTAATTTAACAGGTTATCCAGGTTTGTTTAGAACTCCAACAACTAATGGAGGTATTAAAATATTGACAACAACAGTTAATGGTGATGGTACTGAAACTTGGACTATTGAATATGTAAGTGGTGTTATTGGAACTATAGCGCCAGGTGATATAATTGAATGGAACAGATTATCAAAAGGAACTACGGTATCACTAGATGAAGCAGAGGTTTTATCATTTGAAGTAACAAACGCTGCTAGCGGTTTAGCAACTTTCATTGTTAAAAACTTTGCGACTGCGTCACCTGCTAATAATACATTGGCAGATGCTTTTAGTTCTAAAAATCCATTAGGTTTTTATAGCTATAGAATTGTAGTTAAACAAACTCAGCAAGATTATTATAATGTATATTTACCTAGTTTATTACAAGGTAACCCTGTAGTAAAACCTTATAAATTATTCTTAAAAAAACAAACTGCTTTTACAAAAATTCTAGAAGTAGATGAAACCAAACATCCAACGCCAGGTACCTTTCCTATATTAGAAGGTCAAAAAGTAGAAGGCGATGCTTACTATATAGAGGATACACCAGGTGTTTGGAATGCTAGAACCTTTAGCGTTGTTGTTACAAATATTATAAATGACTTTCAATTTGAAGTAGATCAAGCTATTAAAGTAGCTGGTGTAAATAATAGTACACCTAACGGTGGTGACGTGAAAGAATCTGATTTTACATCAGTCGCTAGTAGTTCTACTTTAAATGTTACTACATTACTAACAGATAATGCTAATAAAATAGCCCCTGCTTTAAATGAAACAACTCCAGTTCAACAACAGTATTCTACTAGCAATACAAGAATAATACCTAGAGTTGCTCTAAATAACTTAACTACAATACCAAACGTTCCTAATTCCGCAATTGGTTCGTCTACTTTTCCTATATTCCCCGGGCAAACTTCTTTAAATGTAAGAGCTATAGGTAATTTTGAAGCTATGTTTGTGGATGGTAAATATGCGGGATTATGGCAGGCTGATACTGATCCACCAACTGCAGTTATTGAGAATAAATTTCAACTAGGTAGAGATGCTCAAACAGCATTAGGTTTAGCTAAAGAACTTTATCAAGCTGCTATATATGAAACAGCCCCAGTAGAATCTGCTTTAGAAATATTTTATGAATCATCAACAAGTGGTAAAATTGAAGATTTAAATTTTGAAATAAGCTTTGGCAGAGATGTACAAGAAACAGAGTTTTTTAACTCCATGTGGATGAAAAAGATAGCAACGTTTCAACCAACGTCTCAAGGAGATAACTTTGGTTCTAGAGGAGCTGGTTCATCTCCAGGTACTGGAGTTTGGCCACTAAGCAATGTTTATGCTCCACCCCAGACTTACTTACCAGCAAGCGGCACAGGTTTTCCAGCATTCAACGCTTCTTTACAAAACTATAACTGGTATATAGAAGAGTCAAGAATAAGAGGAGGTTTTAATAATGCAGCTATGGATATTGGAGCTAGAGCTTTTTTAGATGAAGAAGAACCAATACAACAGCATAGATTTAATGCTTTAATATACTCTGGTTTATTTAACTCTAGAACAGGTTTAAATAGAACTAATGAATTTCCAGTTGGAACTGTTATAACAAAAGCGGCTAATCCAGAATATGGTAGTATACAAAAGATATACGCTGAGGAAACCAACTTAATTGTGTTGCAAGAAAACAAATGTCAAAGAGCTTTAATAGATAAAGATACTATATATACATCTGAAGGTGGTACACAGACACAACCATCTGGAACTGTGATAGGTCAAATAACTCCTTACGCTGGTGAGTATGGTATAAGCAAGAATCCTGAAAGTTTTGCTATATACGGTTATCAAAAATATTTTATTGATAGAAACAGAAACGCAGCTTTAAGATTGTCTCATAATGGATTAACAGAAATATCTGAATATGGTATGAGAGATTGGTTTAGAGATAATTTAGCTAACATGCAAGATAATTTCGACAATTCATTTGACTTTCCATTTACAGTAACTGTACCTACAGCTGATCAAAGCTTTTTTGATTACACAGCTAGTAGTACAGATTTGGAAAATAATACTTTTGTAGGTGCTGAGGTTAAAATAAACATTGGTGGAGTTTTTACTTCTACCGGTGTTTTTGTTACTGAAATAGATGACACTGCCAATAGAATATACTTAACAAACAGTGTTAATTATTCATCAATGACTAATGGCAATATTAAATTAATATCTAAAAATAGAAGCTACATTATAGGTGGTTGGGATATATACAACAAACAATATGTATGCTCACTTCAATACAATAAGTCAAGTGAATTTTCTACAACTGGTACAGGTACTGGTAAAGACTATACCTACTACACTTTAGGTTTTGATGAAAAAATAAATGGGTGGCCAAGTTTCTACACTTACAGACCAGCTTTTATAGGTAGTATTAAAAATAAATATTATAGTATAAATAACTTTTCTAATAATTTTTCTTATACAGGTATAGGTGACTTTGGTATATACGAACAGTATAAAGATAACGTAACTAATACAAATAGAGGTGTTTTTTATGGAAATAGTAACCCATCTACTGTGACTATAATAGCGAACGCTAATCCATCTGTTGAGAAAAACTTCTTAACTATTGATTACGAAGGTAGTAGTGGTTGGAAAGTAGTTGCTGCTGGATCAACAGGATCACCAGGTAATTTAGCTCCTATATTCTCTGACCAAACAGGTGAAGATTTTTATGGAGGTCTTTGGCAGTATCATGTAGATAAAACTAATCAGATATATAGTTACTACGAAGGTCAATATGATTCTGCTAATCCACCAAACACTGGTGGTGCCGCTACAGTACAACCTATATTTAGAGTTGGTTTTAACAGAAAAGAAAACAGGTATGTGGCTAACTTTATAAATAATTCTGATCCAGCTCCGGGTGAAGTTATATTTGGTGATAAGATGAGTGGTATAAAAGGTTATTACAATATAGTAACATTGTCAACTGATTCTACTACAGCTCCTGGAAAAATGAAAGAACTTTATCAAGTAGGGTTATCATATAATATATCCTCAACTTAAATTTAATTAAATGAATATACGTAAGATTACAGAAGAAGATTGGGACACATTAGTGTCTTGGTGGGATGCGTGGCCAGAATGGACAGCACCTCACAAACATGTTTTACCTGAGGATGGTACAGGTGGAGTTATTATAGAAAAAGATAATATTAAAATAGCAGCTTGCTATATATACACTACTAATTCTAAAACCGCTTGGATTGAGTGGATTGTTTCTAATCCAGATTATAAAGAAAAAGATAGAGGAGAACTTATTGAAAATATGCTTGAAGCAGCAGAGGTTGTTTGTAAAAATTTAGGTAATACATTTATATTAAGTGTAGGAAGAAATAAGTCTTTAATGGAAAAGCATAGAAAACTAGGTTGGTTAGTAGATACTAAACCAGTGTACGAAATGATGAAAATAATAAAATAAATAATATGGCAGCACTAACAGCAGCGGGAACAGCCGCATTAATAGCTAGTGGAGTAGCAGCTGCGGCAGGGGCAACAACCTCAGCTATTGCAGCTAATAAAGCTAAGAACGCTAGAAATGAACAAAATGCTTTAGCTAGTACTCAGCAAGAGCAATTAGATAAGTTAATAGCAGATAGACCTGAGTTTACTAATCCTTATGCTAATTTAACTAATCAATTTGAAAACTTAGATAATCCGTATGCTAACTTAACTGTAGCTACTGAAGCTGCTAAGATGCAAGCAGAACAAGCTGACATAGCTCTTGCTAATAGTTTAGATGTTATGATGGAAACTGGTATGGGTGCTGGTGGTGCAACTGCTTTAGCACAAGCCGCTTTACAAAGTAAGAAAGGTATTGCTGCTAGTATTAACTCTCAAGAAACTCAAAATAAAAAATTAGCTGCTGAAGGTGAAGCTAACGTATCAGAACTAAGAGCTAAAGGTGCTCAAGATTTAGATGCTTTAAAAGCTAAAGGTGATCAATTAGAACAACAGGATGCTATTAACTTTCATGAAAGCTTAATGAGCAGAACAGCTACTCAAGTAGATAATGCTAGGCAAAATGCTATGGATGCTGATGCAGCTAGAAATCAAGCTATAATGGGTATAGGTAGTTCTGTGGCTTCTGGAGTTAGTGGCGCTGTAGGGGTTTTAGGTAATAAAGATTTTCAAAAAACTTAAATAAATAATTATGGCACTAGGAGAAGGTTTCACAAATCCACAAAGAGTAATAGATAAATCATTTGATGCTTTTATAAGAGGCGGTAACGATATAGCTAACAAAATAGCTATGACATCTTCACAGATATCTAGTCAAGTTGCTCAAGAAAAGAAATTTCAAGCTACACAGAAAGCTGCTCTAGAATCAGAAGAGCAATCTATGTATAGTAAAGTAAATGAAATAGGTAACACTGGTAATGCAGCTCTTGACGAAAACATGATGGCTTTTTGGAATGAAAAAACCGACGAATACTTTAAGATCAAAAATGCTATGGATCAAGGTACTGTTAGTAGACAAGAAGGTAATAAAGCTTTAGCTAGAATAAATGGTTTAGTAGGGCAGTTTAAGGAAGAAGCTGCTTATTTAGCTACACAAAGTGCTACTTATCAGGAGGATTTAAAAAATGGTAAGGTATCTTCAGTAGGCTCTATACAGAATAAAGCTATGTTAAATGGTTTAGGATCTGGTGGTAATGTAGGTATTATAGAAAGAGGAGGTAAGCTTTATTATTACCAACCTGAACATACAGATGCAGACGGTAATAAAGTTGAAGCATCTATGATAAACGGTAGAGAGATGATGGCTAAGTCACAAACAGGTGGCAACTTATATGAAACTATCCCTGATATATCTAGTAACCTTAAAACAGCTTTTAATGAAACTTATCAACCGAATAATATAGATAGTAAGTATGTTAGAACTATAACAGCTATTAATGGTCAACCAATACCGGGGCAACCTGGTGAAGTATTTAAAAATATACCTCCTGGGCAAAAGTATACTTATCAAATTATAGATGATAAGGGTAAAGTGGATGGTCAAGAAGCTTTAATGAGTAATGGTATATTAGATCCTATATTAAACAATTCTAATATAATGCCTTCTTATTGGCAAGATTCAGTTCCAGATAAATGGTTGGAAGAAAATGGTTATGGTCAAGATATAATAGATTCTAGATGGGGTGAGTTTGCACCTGATATGACTGATGAAGAAAAGCAAGATATGACAGCTAAACAAAATGAAGCTGCTAAAAAATATATGGCTGAACAAGCATACAATAACAATGCTGATATGGATAATAAACTTAAGTTTATGTCTAAAGAAAAAATTGTAAAACCTGGATCTAATAGTAATTCAAACAGTAATAATCCTGCACCAACTGTTAAATTTACTAATAGTACTGGAACACCATATAATCCTACTCAACAATCAGATTTTTTAAAGAAAAGAAAACAATTAGAATACATTGATACAGAGTTGAAAAATATAGCTGATGAACAAATAACAGAAGACTATATACTTAATCTAGCTACTGGTTCTTATCCAGGTTTAACAAAAGAAAATGGAGAAATAGTTACAGGTTACGGAGATATAATAGGTAATGTTGACGCATTAAGAAAAGCAATGAAATCTTTAAAAGGTATAGACGCTGGATATGAAGTAATGGCTGAAGATTATGAAGCTTACGAAAATAACAAAGCTGGTGGAGCTAGCCAATTCAACAATCCTTAAATATAATATATGAATCCAGAAGCTTTAGAGTATAGTTATAATCTATTTAAAAAAGATGGTTACAACGGTAGCTTAGAAGATTATAAACAATTACTAGCTAGCAATGAAGAAGCTAAGAAATATTCTTATGGACTATTTAGTTCTGATGGATACAATGGCAGCATTGAAGAATTTAGTTCTTTAGTATTAGAACCGGCTAACGCTAGTATGGCTGCTTCGCCTTTCTTAGCTAATGCCGGGGGAAATTTAACTGGTAGAACAGGACAACCTATAGTTCAAGAAGAACAAGAGGTTGCTGTTGAAGAGCCAGCTATAGAAGATGAAGTAGTAGAAGAAGCTGTTATTGAACCAGAGATACCAACACCAAGTGCTGATGTGTTGAAGTTTATGGAAGAACAACTTCGAGAGTATGGACATTATTATAAATGGAATGGTGAAAAAACCGCTGATGAGCTGTATGACAATCACGATGATTTTGCTGGTAAGCCAGATATCACTCCTGAAGAAAGGTCTAAAGCTAAAAACGAAATATCAGAATTAAGAAAACAACATCAAATAAAAGAAGGTGATAAACATTTAGCTCAACAAAAAAGGGATAAAAGTAATATAACACCAGAAGACTTTCAAAAAGGTGAAGATGAGTTTGTTGATTTAATGAATACTAAGTATGGTGATAGAGGTGTAAAGTTTTCTATTCCTACAAAATTTGGTGATTATGTAGAGGTAACTCCATTAGGTGGTAAGCCAAAAACATTTAAGCTAGGTAGTGGATTTAATTATTGGGGAGACAAAAAAGAAAATTATGCTGAACTTGAAACTTACTTAAACTCTATATCAGGAGGTCCTAAACAAGAGCTTAGTGAGGTTGATAAAATGATGAAAGGTAGACATCCTGAAATGGAAGATACTAGAAGTTTGCAAGATCAAACTAAAAGCTATAAAGAAACTGTAGATGCTATAAAAGCAGACAAAACTTTAAACGCAGAGCAGAAATGGGCTAAGATAAGTAACTTAGCTAAACCTGCTTATAGTAACTTAAAGTTTAACGAAGAGAATGAAGAGTATGAGTTTAAATTAAAACCTGAGTTTCAAAACAAAATAGGAAAAGATTTATTTGGTGGGTTAAAACCACCAGCTGAATATGAGAATGAAGCTGAATTTTTAGAAGATGTTAAAAAACAACGTGAAGAAATAATCTCTAATGATCCAGTTTTAAATCAGCAAGCTTTAAATATACAAACAAAACTAGCCCCTGAGTTTGAAAAGATGGCTAAGGAAATTGCTAGCAAATATGATATGAAAGACGCTGCTCAAGTAGAAATAGCGCAGAAAGAATTTGAAGAAGCTAGAAAAGCTTTATTTAATAAAACGCTAAGTGAGTCTAAAGTTTACAGACACATTGTAGAAGACATTGATAAAGCGGTATCTATAGCTGCTGACAAAGCTGATCTTCAGTTTAAGAGAGCTACTGCCGATGGTTTTTCTGGTAAACTTTTTAGAGGTACTGATGCTATGAGAAGACATGCCATTACCCTTGCTGGTGCTAAAGGTACTTATGCTGAAGATATCATAGATGTAGCTGGCGCTGGTACAGAAGCTTTATTTGTAGGTTTTGGAGCACAAACAGGTAAGGCTTTTAATGCTACTCAAATAGCTACAGCACAGTTAGGTGTTAAAGGAGCAGAGGATTTATTATTTGATTATAGTACAGTACGAGATCCTAATAAAAAAGTATATGTTTTTAACAACGGGCAATTAGATTTTAAGAGAAGTGGTTTAAAAGCACCTGATAAAATAAGTGAAGCTAGTGGTGTTACAAATCAAAATGTAGCGCGTGATTGGAAAGGTAAAGCTTTTGATAAGCCACAAAGTGCTTTTGGTGGTGAGCTTGAAGGAAAATGGATGACAATTTCTGAAGCTAGAAAGATTCAAGAAGATAGAAAAGAAAAGTTTAAAAGAGAAATTGCTGGAGACTTAGATGAACTTAAGGCTTTTGAAGAAACATTAGAGTTAATACCAGCTGCAGATTTTTCAGATGGAACATCTTTTAAAGACATAGTATTAACAACTTCTAATGTACTTCCTCAAGTAGCTATAAGTGTTGTTGGTGCAGTTGCTGCTCCAGTTACAGCTGGAGGTTCACTAGTAGCTTCTACTATGTTTATGGCTATGCAAGAGTATGGTAATAACTATTGGGATGCTTTAGAGACTGGTTTAACAGAGGAATTAGGTCAACCACCTACAAATGAACAAATATTAGATGCTTTAGCCGAAGACAAGTATTCCGACCAAGGAACAGCGGCAGGTTGGGCAGCTGTGTCTGCTATACTAGAAACAGGTACTGGATTAAGAGGTGCTGGTGCTTTATTGAAATCAGGTAAAAATATTAAAAAAGGTTTTGATGTAACTAGAAAAGCTATGGAAACCATATCTAAAAAAAGTGGTTACACCGGTATAAAAGATATGTTTGTTAAAACTGGTAAAAATCAGTTTAAAGATATGTTAAGAGATGGTGGATCTAGTTTAATTAAATCTGGTAAGAGTGGTATAAAAGAATACATGACAGAGTATAGCCAAGAACTTACTGGTCAAGCTTCTGTTGGTCAAGCTTTAGGTGGTAGTGCTTTAGATAGATTAGATTTTAAAGCAGCTAATGAAGCTGGAACTGGTGGTGGTATAGTAGGTTTTATACTTCCTGGTTTTGGAGCTATGAGAAGAGGTTCTAGAAACTTTAGAAGGTCTGCTTATAAACAAGCTGCTATAGGATTAAATTTTAAAAGTGCAGAAAGCTATAAGCAAGCCGACAAATTCTTTAAACAATCTCAACAAGCAATAGATGAGAAACTAAATAATGGAGAGATAACACCTGAGGAAGCACAGTCTGAAAGATTAGTTATAGCTAATACTAGAAACGCTGCTATGTCTATACCTAAGAATTTTAGTCCAGAGGGTAGGCAAGAAACTTTAGATTTACTTCTTAAAAAGAAACAGCTTGAAGAAGAGGTTAAAAACAATGATGATGTATTTGTTGAAGATCAAAAGACAGAACTAGCTAATGTTAATGCTCAATTAAAAACTATACAAAAAATAGAAAACGCTCAAAGATTAGCTATTAAAGCTTCAGAAGGTGCTAATTTAAATACGAATATCATTAGAGCTCAAAGTATAGAAGAAGTTGAAAATCATTTAAATCAAGTAAACCCTAATGGTAAAGGTAAGAAGAACAGTGAAAATGCAAAAGGTAAGTTAGGTATACATATTAGTAAAGATCCTAAGACAGGTGAGAATACTATAATATTAAATGAAGGTTTAATAAGAAAAACTGGCAAATGGACCACTGCACAGCATGAGATAT
>Ga0209337_1002039_pt1 | contig 14905 bp, 13 predicted proteins | sample LinPmetageLP53_FD_184044 | JGI IMG/M metagenome (GOLD analysis project Ga0209337, IMG submission 184044) | Marine viral communities from the Pacific Ocean - LP-53 (SPAdes) (version 2) | ecosystem: Environmental > Aquatic > Marine > Oceanic | place: Pacific Ocean | collected 2010-02-08
GTAATTTTAATGTAGTTAAAAGTGCTTACAGTACAATACTCAATTTTCTAGATAACCGTGAAGATAGTTCAATAGATTATAAATTTAGTACTATAAAAAATGATATTCGTATCTCATTAACTGAATACTTCGATGTACATACTTCGTATTTCAATCAAGAGCCGGTTGAAACAGAATACGGTAAGCATTTTTTAAGCTATAGTCCGGATGATTTACCTACAGATAATATTTTTCTCTCTAGTAACACTGAGTTAGTATCAGAGGTATTTGAGGGTTATAGTGAAGTTTTAAAGTTATATTTAGAGGCAGATAGTATTTTTGATAATAAAAGAACCCTTACAGAAAAATATATTGGTACGGACTTTTATTATATTTCTTCAAATTCAACAGGTGAATATGTATATGATATTCTTGTAAAAGCAGAGCAACCGTATAGTAATTTTTTAAATCAACAGCACCCGACTACAGCTAGTGTATTTGCTAATAAAATAAGTACGAAACGAGAAGCAGGATTTTTTAAACCTACAAATACAGGTATCAATGTTATACAAGCACCAGCTGTTGACTTTGAATTAAGCAAGCAATACGACCCTGATAGTCTTTATATATTCCCCGATCCAAAAGTATTTACTAATAATCAAGATATACTTGTCTTTAATATTGAACCTAGTGATTTCTTTAAAAATATTTCTAGTGGCGTAGCTAAATTACAACCTAATACAAGTAAGGAAGATACATCTTTTATAGGGTATAGTTCTAAATTCGACGAAAGAACGGAGAATACTGATTTAGCATTTCTATTTGATCAAGGTTATATAGATGACAGTAAGAGAGATCTTTTTGGAAATATTTTTGGTTTAGTAAAAGATAACAATCAATTTAGAGATAATGTAACTTTTAAAAATACCCCTATTGTAAAAAATCTTATATTAAATGGTTATCAATTTTATGATAGTTTGTACAACGAAGGATTTAACTTTAACTATAATACTGTAGATGCTACTACCTTTACTGAAACAAAAAGATCAGGTCTATCTTCGTTTACAAACGGGTTAACTGCGCGTGAAACATCACCATATTTTCCGTCTTCAGCATATAATATTTTCTTTAGATATTTTTGTCCTTATGAAGAGCTTATCGAGCCTACATCTACCAATGTCGATTTTATAAACAGTAGTATTGATACAGCAGGCGTTATAGATGGTGCATATTTTATGAGATCAGATTCAGGGTTTTTACCAGATCCCATCTCTTCAGATTTAAGCGCATTTTCTAATACAAGTCAACAATTTTACTACTCCGATTTAATAGAAGGTGGTATCGCTAGTGTAAGTAATTCTTCTATACAACGTGCTCTAATAGACGATACCACAGCTTTTACTGAAAGTTTGACTGGTAATTTTTCCTTAAGTCTTCAACTTACCGGTTTAAATAGTTTATACAGTAGCTACGAAGGTGGTAGATTTACTGACAAATTAAACTTTGAATATAATTTAGAACCTGAAAGCTACTTTTATGATGGTACTGTTTTAGAGACAACTACTGTAGTTAACAATACGTCTACTAATTTTGATAAATTTAACTCTAAAAATCTACAAGGTAAGATTTACGTCAAAAATGTATCAACTAATGAAGGTGGAGAGATTTTTAATTTAATACCGTACCTTTCTTCAAAGTATAACACTACTATTACAAACGAACTTTCAAGTAAGGTTTTAAATTTTGATTTAATGTATGATACGTTATTCGTACAGACAAGTAGCTTCTTTGTAATTGAGCAATTAAAATTTGAAAACGGTAAATTTAAGGAACCGTTTAATGATAATATTTCACTATCTATTAATACGAATGATTTCGATAAATTAAGTAATAGATTTAAAAAGGATCTTAATGTATATTACTACAAGCTTAATGTAGAACGGGATTCTACACAAACTAAAACATTATCCGTCTATCCTGAAATATACCAGTATAGTTATACAGCTAAAACCAATACTAAGATATTTCCAAAAAATAATTTAGAGCTTAGTAATAATATTAATAGATTTATTTTATCGGGATATGACGTATTATATGATAAGGTTGATACACCTATTATTACATATAGAGGAGATTTAGATTTATTTAATTTAAGTTATCTAGTGAAGGATCAAAATATGTCACCGGTTATAGCTAGTCATAACTTTTTTGTAGATAATAATAGTAACGTAGCATTTGTAAGAGATGACTACGTAAGAGCTGTTCATGATAATAAGACATTTACATTTGAAAATACTGATACAATAAATTCGTTTAGCTTTAATTTGAGCTCCAAACCTTTAACTGTTAGTAATAACTCCTTGGTATTATGAATACATACAATATTTCTCTTTCAACAACCTCAACATCGTCAACTTCTAATTACGAAACTATTGATCTCTTTGATCAAACAGAAGTAACAATAGATTTAAGTAGTATTTTTTCAGAAGTATTTCCATATTATGTTGTTATAGACTGGGGCGACGAATCTGAGATTTTTGAGCCTGAAATAAAGACGTTTATAAATTATAGAACAGAGAGTATAATAAATGAAATTACAAGGGGTGTTTCACCACCGTTTCTCAATACAGATTATAAACATATTTACTATCCCTCTCCAGATAGTTTAGTAAAATCACTAACATTAAAAATTGGTATACAATACACTACGGGAGAGATTACTCAATTTATTATTCCACTCGATATTCGAACTGAAGGTTATTATGAAAATATTAGAGATGTTAAACTCGAAGGTGTGAAGATAATTAACAATGTTAATCTCGATACTACACTACATTTAAGAACAGAGATAGGTAACTATATTGTTGAAACTACAAATAATACTAATGCAGATTCATTTACCTCATTTGTTGTAAATGATGTAGGGGAGAATTTGCAAAAAGTAGAGAGTGAAAATGAAAACGTTATAGTAGATGATAGGGGCGGTACCGAAGTCATTATTGTTGAGTAATTTGATTCTTTAAAACATAGATAATGGCTTAAATATATAGTAATGAGTTCAACTACTGTAAGTTTAAGTACATATAAATCTAGTGATACAGATTTATGTATAGACTCTCTTAACTTAAAGCAGTTTAGAAGAACGTATGCTGGTAACTTTTCTTTCAATTTTATCTCGGCGCTTTCAGGTACGGTAGACTTTAAAAATAAAAACTATACAGATTTTTACCTTACCAGTTTAAATACTCTAGAAAAATTTATTGAATTTAAATCAGAAAAATTAAAACCTAACTCTATCTATACCTCACTACAATTCTCTAAGTGTAATGGGGCAGGTAGCTATCTTAAGTTTATAGGAGACATTAGATCTGGATATTTTGAAGAAAGTGATAAATTTGTAGACCTGCAGTTTTATGGAGCGACTGGTTTTAGTGATGAACAAAATGACAGCTCTACGTTATTTAACATTGAATTTATAGATGGGTTTTACTGCTCTCTATCCTATATTAAGAATAATAAAAAATACTACCTAGTGGCTACAGACGACACTGAGAAGGATGGTACTATACCTGTTATATTTGTAAGTGGAAATAAACTCAACAGGGAAAGTAGAAAAATTGAGTATATTCTTACTAAAGCAGGTGACACGCAGTATTTAACTTTTCTAGTTAAAAAAGGTGGTAAGAAGTATATAATAAGAAAGCATAAGAATAAGTTAGCAGGTCAGGTTATAGATAAATTTGAAAACATAAACTATTTATATATTAATGGTACATCAGCTAAAATAATTTTTAATCAAAGCACTATAGTAAGAGACCCGACAAATACATCGTTTGTTGAATATACGGATACAGAATATTTAGTAAATACAAATAAAAGTTCATTTGATATAGAATCCAATTATCTTTTTTATAAAAATAGTAGCACTGATAAAAGCACATTTAATGTAATAAATTTAAAAAATATATCTGACACGGCAGATAGTTATACATCTTCTAATAACTTGCTTAGTTCTGATAACGACTTAGTCTTTAACGACAAAATAAGAAACTACACTTCTATATATAATGATATAGATGCAGAAGAAGATTCATCTCTAGAGTTAAATTTTGTAACATACAACCTCTCCTATAAAATAACTCCTGGCTCAACTTCGTTTACTGCACCTTCTTCTCTCAACCCCTTTGGTAAACTCAATATTAATGATACAAAATTTGTAGAGTCAGGATCCTTTGCATTTCCATACCCGTATTTTGCAGATAGGGTATACAAAAAGCTAGACAATATACCTGTTACCGAAGGACAATATCTTTGTACTTGGCTTTCGGGTATGCCCGGTGAAGAGGGAATTTGGGTTGATAGATACTACTACCCTGACTTAGTCTCTAAAGCGACTGCTTTAGGTGGTAAACCTATTTATAATATTACTTACGACGATGCTATTGAAAATCTTATTGAGAGTAATTCTAATTTAAAAGCTTCTGTTACTAATAAGTTATTTTTTGATAAATTAAGCGATCTTACTTTTGAACCTAGAAAGGAATATATTTACAAACGAATAAAAAATATAAAGGAAGTAGATGAGCAAATGCAATTAAAATATTGTGATCTACGACAGCAAGAAAGAAGTGCACCTAATTACTATAAAACTATTAACACAAACGGAGGCTATACATTAGCGTTTAAGTTTTTTAGCAATGATTTCTCTATAACATCTCATGTAAATGAAATAGATGCAGGTATAGCCATTGAGAAAGTTGGTACAAATTTAGATTTAAAATTTAAGTTTTTTGACAATGCGTCTAATCTGTATGAAACTTATAATAAAACGGTTACATTATCCGACCTAACTAATAACGATCTTTATATATCCTTTAATAATTTTACAGGTATAGGTATAGTTTATCTAAATACTGTTGAGATTTTTAAATATAATGTATTAACATTTCAGTATACAAATAAACAAATATTATTCGGAGATATAAATTTAAATAGTGAGGATTTTAATGGAGATATTCTTCTATCAAACATTACCGCTAATAATGCTATAAGTAATTTATTTTTATCCTTACAACCTTTATCTCTAGAGGATGAAATTGTAACTGTATATACGAGAAATATAAATAAAGTAGATGATATTTATATTTCTCTACCCTGTGGTATGAGAAATTATTCTGACAACATCGATACGCTTAATACTCTGGGAGCTAATTTAAAATCAAAATCTAACGTTGTTGATATTAATATTGATAATTTAAATATTACTGATTTAGATATATTAAATCAAGTTAAAAATAATTTACTTGCCGGTATACATACGAGTTTGCCAGCTACAACAGTAATAAACAAAATAAACTTTAAAAATTTTAAATGATAAACTATTTTAAATATACTCCTGGTAACGCATTTACACTTAGTGGTGTAGATTATAGTGGTTTTGTAAATATTGACGACGGAAGACCGTTTACAGGGCGTGTTAAGAATTCTTTATCGGTAGAATTAAGTTCTAAAAATAACTTTCTCTCAATAAGTATACTTGATAAGCGGGAGTTTGATAACTCACCAACTGCATTTACAACTAATACAGTAAAAAGTTTAGAGTACTCACCGAGAAATGTTCTTAGTAATGATTTTTTAAAGAAAAATTTTAATATACTCTATAAAAATAATCTCTCTCTTTTTAGCTTAGGGCAAGTATATAATAACTCCCTCTTAGACACAACTAATTTTAAAGACGAGCAATCATTTGGTGGTTTTTTTGGTCTATCCTCTACTACTATAGACGAAAGGAACGATGATTTTAAAACATTAAAAAACTTTAATAGAACGTATCAAATAGATCCATTTAAGGGCGCGGATGAATCTAGATTTCCAGATCTTTCTGCACTAGACGATACAAAAAAAGTTTATGTTGAGACATTTGACGACGGGTTTGTATATACTGCTACTACAGACACGAAAACGATTGCTTATAGTGGGTGTTTTACCGGTCAAATCGAAAAAATTAGAAATACTGCAGTTCAAAATGATGTAAGTAGGTTAAAAAGACTAGATGTTGATAAAGCAAATGGCTTAATTTTTTCTCCTACGTTAGAAGGGGATGATTTAAATTATACAAATATATATGATAGAGATATTTTCAGAGCATGTACAAGATTAAAGTTGGTTGATAAGATCAAAACATCGGATTTTTTAGTTCATAATAATAATATTAGCTTTGGCAAAAATTACAAGGTGGTCCAGGTAATAGATAATGAAAATAATGTTAAATTAGAAATTTCTCCTAATACCACTAGTGAGATTCTTGCTACTATACCTATTTCAAGCTTAGATAATGCGGAATACGTTCAAGCTGAGTCCAGATATACAGATGATTTGTTACTAATAGTGACTAAGCCTTTAAGTAATATCCAAAGTTTCAACGCTTATTTTATAGATATACCGGAATTTATATTAAATGGTGTAATTCCTGAACCTAAGGTAATACCAAGGGTTAGTTTTAGCTCAAAATACACACCTCCAGCTAACAATAATGCTGCTTTTACTGTTTTTGGTACTCCAACGATAGAAAGCAGCCAGCGACTAGGAATTTCTCAAACAGAGGGATACTACTTCCCTTTATTTAATAATAAGTTTGCTGTAAGTGAGTTTAGCTTATCAGAGCCTCGTGAAATTACCTTAATAGTTCGCGATCCAACTACTAATGAGCCTTCGGAAGTGGGACCTTTTTATTATGCTAGTGATTATATAGCTGTTAATCCGGTTATAAATGGTGAAGCGCGCTATCCAAACGGTCTATTAATTTATTATAATAATAATTCTATAATTAATTTGGATGTATCATTTTCTGATTATGATAGTAACTTATTTACATTACAAGATAATGGTAATATAACAGAGCGAATGATAACTAATCCAGACCCTGTTATTTCTTTCCTTGATCCACGTGATTTATTACTACCTCCTGATATTCTTTTTAATTCAGCGTATAAATTTAACACAAATAACTGGAAGTTTAATACTAATTTACTTGAGTCGAATCGATTATCTGTTCTTAACATACATACAGATACTTTTAAAGATAAAACCTATATATACTTTCATAATGTTGGTAGACTTTATTTTACTACAGACTCCTTTAATAAAAAACGATTAAGTTTAGTTCCTGCTGATTTAAAAAGCTTTTTTGATCCAAATATTTTCGATACTATATGCGAAACAGGTCTAGGAATAAATTTAAATGTTTTAATTCAAGATATATTACGCGACACTATTAATATATATAACAACTTTACAAGAATACCAACAACAGATACTGTTCCTGGTATTAATGGGGATGTTCCGGGGGTAAGAGTGTTTGGTGACTATAAGATACCTACTCCATTAGAGATAGATACTCGCAACTTTTACTTTCATAGTAATGAAAGTGTAAACTACTTATCTATTAACAGAGTTTTTAGTAAATTATTTGAACTTCAAAAAACTATTTACGATAGCATTCTTAGCAGCTAACATAAATATATTATATGTCGGCGAGTTTAGAAAATCAATTTATCTCAGATAGATATACTTCCCTTCTTCATTTAAGTGCTAGCTCACTTACAGGAGACTTAGAATATGTATATGATGGTCTGGGTAATCAAGCTCCTATCCAAGTAAGTACTAATAAGGTCGTTATTAACAACGTCGAGCAACCTATTGCTTCAACTCTTACTAAGCTATTCGATATAATATTTCCAGTTAATTCAATATATCTTACAGCCGAAAATGTTAATCCTAGTACAACATTCTCAGATACAGTTTGGGAATTAGTTTCTGAAGGTAGGTATTTAGCAGGTGTCGGTACAGGTAGTGATAAAAATGGTGATCAAGCAACAATTAGCAAAGGCTCTAATTCAGATATTGTTGGTGAATATGAACATTTATTAACTATTGATGAGATGCCTAGTCACTCTCATGATCAGAATAATCGTATTGAAAGAACAGATCAGTTAGTTGATCGCAGTCTTGGAATCCCTGTACAACGCGGAAGATCCGATGATATCGATGATGGTAATAGTAGCTTATCAACTAAAACAACATCTACAGGTGGCAGCGATCCACATCATAATAACATGCCACCTTACTATGGAGTATACGTTTGGCGAAGAACATCTTAATAAATTTTAGCAATGCCAGATATTACAATAGTAAAGATAAAAGTGAGACGTGGATCAGATGATCAACGTAAGAAATTAGTATTAGATCAAGGGGAGTTAGGTTATACTATCGATACTAAAAGAGTGTTCGTAGGTGACGGCTCTTTATCTGGTGGTAATGTTGTAGGTAATAAAAACTTCGGTGTTTTTAATTTAGAATCTGGACTAGGTAATGTCGCAGGCGCACAAATTGGAGATATAGGATACGCTAACTCTAAACTATACGCGCTCACTGCAAGTGAGTATGACTCTTCACTTACTGGATGGTCGTATATAGGACCTGCATTAGATAATGAAAATATTGAATTTACAGCTTCAAATACACTAACTGTTAAGCAAAGCTCTTTAGATGCAAATGATATAACTAATTCTACTTTTGGTAGTGGGTTAGTAAGAGATGGTAGTGCAATTTCTATAGATTTTAATTCTGATTTCTTAGAGCTTTCTGCATCAAAACTATCACTTAAAACTAGCTCCATAACTGAAAGAGAGATTAAAACAACAGCGTTATCAAGCGGATTGGTTGGTGGAGCTGGTACCCCTTTAAGAGTAAACGTTGGTGAAGGGTTAGAATTTGATAATTTAAAGCGACTACAAACTACCACAGCAAGATCTAATTCAGTAGCTTTTAGTTCTTTTAGAAATGACATTTTCGGGCAAGGGTTAATTTACAACAACACTACTAATAAAATTCAAAATATTTTATCTGGAGTAAACGCAGAAAATTTAGAGTTAAACGGCAGCCGGTTATCTCTTATATCGAATAGCGCAGCCGGTGTGTATGAAATGCCTCAGCTTTCGTTAAATGATTTCGGAATATCAGATACACCTCAGTCTACTTTCTTTGATTGTTTAACAGCTACAACGTTAACAGGTGCTGATTTTGTTCCTGTAGGTGCTATATTACCACATGCTGCTGCTATAGGTAAAGTACCTGAGGGATATTTACTCTGTAATGGTCATTCTTTGCAGCGCACAGCTTATGGCGAGCTTTTTGATGTTATAGGTACGGATTACGGTAATACAGATGCTAATGACTTTAGATTACCTAATTTAACTGGTGGTAATGTATTGCAATATGGTACAGGAGGGGTACCTGGTAGTTCTCAATCCTGGTATTTAACTGGTAGTCAAACAGATACTTCTGCTGCTACTTTAACTGCTGTTGCCACTAACTATATAATTAAGACCACATCTATTGAAACTGGCTTCTTTGCTGGTGCTCCTAATCAAATATCAGAAGGGTTTAGGCATAATGGCACAATTTACTCTGCTACTGATTCAGACGGTACTGCGCATACTCTCAGCTCAGCGGGATTCCTAACATTAGCTTTATCTGGTCAAACACGAAACAATGGCGCTACTTTTGATAGATATGCAATTCCAATTTTTAACTACTAAAATAAATCATGGCTTCAATTGAAATACTAGAAAACACTCTCTTAAAACTGCTGGTACGTAGAGGTACTAACCAAGATAGAAAAAATATTACCTTAGATGAAGGTGAATTAGGATACGCTTCTGATACTACGCGGTTGTTTATAGGAGATGGTACTACTGTTGGAGGAAATTTAATTGGTAATAAATTTTTAGGTAGTAGACCTGATATTACTCTCGAAACTGGTGAAATAAATGATCTAGCTTTCGATAATGATAATAATACTTTGCAGCGTATTAAGCAGAATAATGGCTCAAATGCTTCTGATTGGGAAACAGTATCAAATTTATTAAGTTCAGGTAATACATCTATTGTAATTGACGCTTCCCAGCGCGCAACTGTAGGTACTCTTTCTGCCGGTAATTTTTCAGCTGATGCACTAGGTAGCAGTATTGAAATTAATACAAATAGAATAGCTTTAAGTAGTAGTATTAGTATTAATGAGATTAGGCAACGTACTGTTGATGCTACTAGCTATTTAACTCTACCTTCTAAACTTAAAATTAATTCAATTAATTATGATTTTCCTTTGGTAGCCCCAACTACAAATGATAGTTTTCTAATATCTAATACTAATAGTGAATTATCATGGAGCTTACCTACCGTTGTAACTAGTACTGTACCTACAACTACTGCAAATCAAATACCTGCAGGTACAATAGTACCTTTTGTAACTGGAGCTGAGTTTGTACCATATGGTTGGTTAAAATGCGACGGCTCTTCAGTAGCTGGTGCTGATTATCCAGACTTGTCAGCTGTAATAGGTAATAGATACGGTGGTAATACCAATAACTTTAACTTACCTAATTTAACTAACAGTGCATTGTATGGTTCAAATGTAAATGATCCGTTCTTATCTACAAAATATAGTATAGCCTCAGGTCATAGTACTAATACTAACGAGCTTTCTGCATTTGGTACTACATTTATTATTAAAGCCTTTCAGGATCGTGTACAAGCTCCCACAATTAATTTTAGCTCACCGTTATCAGCATCATTAAATGGGGTTGATATTACCAATACTGCAGCGGAATTTTTAAGCGGATCAATTGAAGTAGGATTATCCGGTTATCCGGAAAATAACTGCATATATAAGACAGTTTATCTTGATGCTCCCGTTATACTTGTTAATAATGAACGCGATTTATTTCCTAACCTTATGGATGCGTGGACAACATTTAATTTAGATAGTGTTGCACTGGCAAAAGTAGGTATAAAAGCGATTTTTGGAACGTTAAGACTTGGCGATCGCCAGATCAAAGGTGTAGTAAATATGTACAGTACATATGATAATTCGGTTGCTCCGAGCTCTTCACCGAAGAAATTTATTTTAGCTCAACATCAAGCACCTAACGAAAGACATGATATGCATGCAGCGGCGTTTTCTGCAAGGGTTGATAAAGCTAATAATAATATTTACCTGGCTAAAGATGCATATAGTAATGGTTCAGTATATATTGAAATACATGGATATAGTCTTTAACTAATGTAAATACCTATATGGAAGAGTTAATAGTTGAAGGTCTAGATTACGAAGATTTTGTTAATTTAAAAGAATACTTACTTAAATTATCGTTTAATGTAGATGAATTAGAAGAATTAGTAAAGGTAAAGGACATTCTTGGTAAGCTCGATCAGATAATTGACGCGTTTAATTAGTTCTACCGTATAAATATGTATAATGGCCTTACCATCCGACATTCTTCTACCATCTGATGCAAGATATTATCAGTTTGTAGAGACAGATTTAAGTTATAACTCAAATTATGACATAGTATGGTCGTTACAGTTTAAATTACCGGGGGATAATGTATACAATAGTAACTATGAGTATGCGTTTGGTACTTTTTTAACTTCATTAACGGCAGAGCTATCATCCTTACCAGGACAATATGTTGGAGATACTGATCCTCTATTAATATTAGGTCAAACACAACTATTAACAGAACAAACACCTACTTCTGCGATTACAACGGAAGGCGAAATAGATTTAATGGTTGATTCCACTACTTTAAGTGGTCAGCTTATTAAAGTAGTGTTTGATAGTACAGGTTTATATGGACTTTCAGGTAGAAACGGTAGAGGCGGTGTTGGAGAGCATCAGATAAAAAGAAATAGCTTATGTATACGTGATTATTTTCACAATTTAGTGCTTTACGAGCATTTATCAACTTTCACACCTACCTTTTCGCTAACTTCTGATGAATTTGAAACATTAAGAGTTAGATATGCTAATTTAGGTACTAAGATCTCTATAGATAAGAAGATAGACACGAAATATCAAACTTTGACTACCGTAGAGTTACCATTTAGGCTAAAGGAATTTGATAATCTTGATAATGTCTTTGTTGGATATACATTTTGTACACCTATTTCTACACAAAACACAGCATTATCAGTAGGAGACTTCTTTATTAAAAATGCTCATATAGAAGGATTAGAAACTACTGATGTATTAACACAGACAATTTCTTCAGAACCTCTTACCTTTAATCCAAATACATCATTTACAACCGTATCTAACATCACTGCTTTACCAGTGTAGATTTTAAACTAAAACTACGTAAATAGTTGAGTGAGTAAGCTGACTATTGGTATAGCTGTATATGATGATTATGATGGAGCTTTTTTTACACTTCAGTCACTAAGAATGTATCATTCTGAGGTAATGGATAGAGTTGAATTTGTTATTATAAATAACAATCCTAATAGTGACCATGGAAAAGCTGTTAAAAAGCTCGTTGATACAATAACTGAACCGAAAATCTATCTAGAATATACAAAGTATAGTAGTCCTTTTATAAAAGGTAAGATCTTTGATATGGCAGAAACGGAATACGTATTAGTTATGGATAGTCATGTTTTACTAGAACAAGGCTCACTAAAAAAGTTACTCGATTACTACGATAAGGGTCTTGATAACGGTAATTTTCTACAAGGACCTTTATTATATGACGATTTAAAAAATGTTTCTACACATTTCGACTTCTCTTCTAAGGAATGGAGTGGTTATATGTGGGGAGCGTGGGCTACTGATAAGAGAGGCACTAAATCAACAGGTAAGCCATTTACCATACCTGGTAATGGCATGGGTCTATTTAGTTGTAGAAAAGATGCTTGGTTGGGCTTTAATGAGAGTATGAGGGGATTTGGTGGCGAAGAAGGTTATATACATGAAAAGTATAAACTTCAAGGTAAAGAAACTATATGCTTACCATTTTTAAGATGGAATCATCGTTTTGCCAAGCCTAGTGGTACACCTTACAAGCTCGATATAAAGCAAAGATTTAGAAACTATATGATTGCTTTCAAAGAGGTTGAAAAAGATACACAAGAGGTAGTTGATAACTTTAAGCGAGTCGTTTCTGCTGATTATATAAAAGAAGTTAAAAGGGAATTAAATATTACCTAACTTACATTCAACTTTCAAGTCTTGATAGAGGGAAGGGAATCTCTCTTCAACATATTTATGAAATGCGAGAGGCTTAACCCAATCGTTGTTATTCATATTAACACCTTTCTCTTCTAGTTTATCAGCCACCTTACCTACCCCTTCAATAAGACAAGCCCATCTTACAAATTCATCAAACTGCATTACTTTAGTTGTACCATCTTTAAGATTAAATTTAAATGTCTTTTCGTATTTTTCGTTACTATTACTCATACTATTATTATATGATAGTTCCTATTATTATTCTAATACTATTTCACCTGTAAATACTTTCTCTGCGAGCTCGTTACCACCCTCCACTCGATCTCCATTAGAGTTATATGCTTTAAAATTTTTATAGTGTGTACCCTTTTTCCATACAAGAGATAGTTTCTCTTGACCGGTCCCATACCAAGCAGTATAAGGTCCGTGTAATTTACCTTCCTTAACTCCCGCTTTAACTATTAACTTACCCTCCTCGTTAAAAGTATTTACAGTTCCTGTAAATAAATTACCTTCATTAAAGGGTTCAGCCTTATAGAATGTAGTGTCTGTTATATCTATGTATATATCTGTAGCATTAACAGTAGGTCCTGATGGATAACCATCCATATATTTTTGTATACCATACTTTAGTAGAAAAATTGCTGCTAAAACTGCTAAAACTGCTAAACCTCCACTGGTATTACTTTTTTTCATACGTTAATTATAACGTTATGTGGTATAATTGCAACAAAGAATAAGCTTACGCGAGTTATATTAGCTATCTACTGCAGCTTCTTTATCTTCGTATGATTTGCCAAGATTTAAAGGCTCTGTAGTTAGCACCACCCTTACTATAGGTGTAAGTTTATATTCATTACTACAAACCGGACATTTTGCAATAACACTATCCTCACTTACAACAACTATTTCATTAAACGTATAACCTCCACATGGACATGCAACATTACACGTACTAATATCTACAAATTCATTTATTTCACTCTCTAAGGCTAAAATACGCGCTTTACTTCGTGAGAGTGACTGGTATATAGATGGAGCGATTAACTGTATAACTGTTGTAACAAGAAATGCTTCTACAAATCCGAAAATATTTTGAAATGAATAACCTACTAAGCTTGAAATTAAAAATACAATAAAGATCTGAACAAGTATTTTCATATACTGATTTTAGACAAATCTTCTGGTATATCAAGTATTAATTTATTAATTTCATCTATTTTTTCCTTAATACTATCTATAGCTCCGTAATTAACTTCATTATTACCTTGAGCTATTTCCAAAGAAGCTCGTACTTGCGTGAGTGCTACGAAAGCATTACCGAGAGACTGTTTTACTGTGTCTAAATCATAAGGTAAGATGGGTGGCGCTTTTTGCATCTTCTCATCTTCTTTATATTTGTTAATTTGACGGGCAGGATCTAGGTCTTTAGAAAATTGCTTATCTGCAATGCCCATACTATAAGGATAATAACCGTTATTCACTTAAATTATTTATGGTAGAGCATAAATAATTACATGACTAAGTTCGAAAATAGATTTTTCAAAACTCTTAAAGAAGCTACAGAAGAAGAAAAAGCTTTTGATGCAGAGCTGGATGATAATACCGATGCCGAGGATTTTGATACAGATTTAGAAGTTGATGAAGTTGCAGCTGGGGAAGATCCTGTTGTTCAAGCTGCTAAAGCCCAATCAGCTGCAGCAGAGCAGATGAGAGGTGAGCTTACCGGTTGGGTTAGTGAAATGGATAAGTTCTTACACTATTTAAACGGTGAGGATAACTCTATACAGTCTGCTTTAGGTCAAGCAGAAGCCGATACTATTTTTGATAGAATGAAGCAATCAGAGCAGCGTAAAA
>Ga0209337_1002040_pt1 | contig 14904 bp, 22 predicted proteins | sample LinPmetageLP53_FD_184044 | JGI IMG/M metagenome (GOLD analysis project Ga0209337, IMG submission 184044) | Marine viral communities from the Pacific Ocean - LP-53 (SPAdes) (version 2) | ecosystem: Environmental > Aquatic > Marine > Oceanic | place: Pacific Ocean | collected 2010-02-08
AAGGGCAATAAGTTAATAAGTGATGACCTTTTGAATAAAATATTAGCAGATAATGATCCTCAAAGATTAACAGAAGTCATGGCAACCATTGATGAAGCGTTGTTGATGCAAGAAAAAGGTATGAATCCGGAATCAATCGTACAATCTTTCAGAGATGCATGGGGAAGAAAGAAAAATGCAACCGGTGGCCGTGTTTCGTTATCCGGTGGCGGTCTTGCAGGAATGTTGGGCGAATGAGCATATTAGATTACATAGAAAAAATAAAACGAGAAAACGAAGGTCCACGAATCACGGCCCAGGAACCACGGATCAGGGCTGAGACTGGAGGATCCATGCCAGAACATTTAACCAGAATGGAACCAAAGATTGATGATGATTTTTGGATCAATCATTACAGACAAGTTATTGACGCTCGCTTAGGCGCTATGGAAGAAATAAGAAAAAGAGGGGGACCACTTAATCCAGATGATGCAGAGTATCTATTTAAACAATATAATGAATTGAAAAAGTACGGAGGAGACACTCTTGAATTTGATCAAAGAATAAAAAACCTTTCTCCATCTGCCGAAGAACCAGAATTCGCGGCTCACGGTGGACGGATTGGTCAGTTAGTACGAAACACGGTTGACGGATCACGGCCGGGGTATAAAGGACCAACGCAAGAAACAAAAAATTTTTTAAACTGGTTGAAAAATAATAAGGATTTTGATTTTGCTAATTCAAGTTCCGGGGATATTCTAACTAAATCTAAAACAAATTTAGCAGAAACTACCGTTTCAAAAATTTTAAGAGAAGAAGGCATACAAACTAAAGCGGCTATAGCTCTAAGTCAGGATAAACCAAAGTATAATAAAGCTGTTTTAGCAAAATTAAAAAAAGATCTTCCACCAGGTTTAAGTTTAGGATTGTCACGGAATAGGGACTGGCATTTCAGAGTTTTAATAAAAGGGGCTAAAGCTAATAAACCTAATATTACAAAATCCTATGTTGCTAATGAAGCTAATAAACAGATAGCAATTGATTTTGTTAATCAAAAAACAAAAGAATATTATCCAGGCAGAATAACAAATGAAGAGTTTAAAACATTACGATTAGAAAATAAAGGAATGACAACAACAGAGTTCGCTAAGTTTTTAAATAAGGAAGGCAAAACAACTTATTTGGGTCAAGAATGGCTTCCAAAACGTGTTTCTGAGATCCAATCTAAATTAAACATTGGGAAAGGAACTACAGGTCCTATGGTTATTAGAACAGTGGACGAAGCTAAAGCTATAATTAAGCAATATGGAAGTGCTAAATTTTTCTTTATGGGAAATCCAAGTGATGCTGAAATAACTAGCTATGCTTCTGATTTAATTTCTCAAGAAAAAACAATAGCTGCAAAAGGAAAGCATTTTCCTATAGGCGGAACTAAAGAAACAAGAATGTTTAATAATTTTTATGAATCTTCTCAAAAATCAGATGGTCGAATGAAATTACAAACTAAAGTTCCAATAGATGCAGATGGAAAAATTAATTGGAAAATGATTGAAAAAAATGGATTGCCTGCATGGAAGAACGCAAAATTTTATGACAATAAGAAAAAGACAACTTTTACATGGGGAAAAGATTATAAACCTGGAAAGTTAAAAAAACAAATAGACGCTGCTTATGGTGATGGATTTTTTGCAAAATCTGTAAGAACCTATGATGAGCAAGCTAAGTGGAATAAAACGACATTTAAAGGAAAAGCTTTAAACGAATGGATGAGAGAAGGTTTATTACAAAAAGAATTAGAATTAAAAATTAAAAGAAAATTAACATCTTCTCCTGCAGACAAGGAATTACTTAAAGAATTTTATACTGTAAGAAAACCAAGTTTTAGTTTCACTGAAGCTCATCACGTAGAAGGTGTTGGAAAAAATCCATTTAGAATGGATTTGTCGTACAGAGCTGCCAATAGAAAACAAAATGATTTATTAAATAAATATAAATCCGGTACCTTAACAAAAGAACAATATATTAAGGGTATGGAAAATCTGTCTGATACAAAAGGTGGAATTAGATATAAAACAGAAGGAAGATTTAGTGGTCAAACAGGAACTCCTGAAAGGATAGTTGCGACTAGTGCGAAAGAAGCTGGTTTATTAAAAAATAAAGATTTTGTAAAATTTTTCAAAGGCACTTTTCAAGGTTTAAGTCCACAATCTGTACTGCAAATGGGAAGAACACATGGTTGTTTAAAAAAACAAGAAGGTGGAAGTATCATGAGCTGTCTACAAACAAAATTTGAAAAAAATCCTGAAAAATTTTTACAGCGTTCCGCTCCTCTAGCTAAAGGAAATCCAAATTTATTTAAGTGGTTTAAAAATGGTAGAAAGATTGCAAGAGGAACCGGTATAGCTCTTGCATGGGAAGCAGCGTTTGCTCCAATCATTGGAGGATGGGCAGCACTTGAAGGAGAAAGTATGCCAAGAATAATAAATGAAATTGCTTATGGAATTCCGGGTATAGGTGAAACTACAAAAGACGAATGGATGAAATATGCGGGTGGTGATGAAAGCGCTTATGCAATGGAAAGACTGAGTGAAATACAAGATCAAGAATTGCCTTATCTTAAACAACAAAGAGATGCGGTTATTAATAAAATGGCACATGTTCCTGGAAAAAGCCCTAAACAATATTGGATTGAAAAAGATATAGAAGAAAAAGAATTAGAGTTACAGGAAACATGGAATAAATCTGGATTTATGGAAGGACCTGCTGCCTCATATTTAAATGAGGATAAGGCCGTAGATGCTTTTAACTTATCTCAGCAAACTACAGAAAAAATAGCAGCGGATAAAGCAGAGCGAAAAAAAGAACGATTTGACGCTTTAAGAAAAGCAGGTATTATAGCTGATAGAAACTGGCAATCACAAGTTTCGTATGCAGGCGGCGGTATGGTAGGAATACGTAAACCAGATGCAATTCCACCTGAAAGACAAGGGTTGCGTTCGATAATGATTAATGGTAAAAAATCATAGGAGTATAAATGGCAGATATAGATAAATCACTCCCGAATGTTCGACACGAGATAAAAGTACCTGGTGCACAACCAGCAACCGATGTTGACATTACGGAAGAACAACAAAGACAACCTGTAGAAGTAACACCTGATGAAGAGGGTGGTGCTACAGTAAATTTTGAACCACGAGCCGTGAACCAGGCTCAATCAAACACGCACTTTGATAATCTAGCCGATATTTTACCAGAAGAAGTTTTAGATCCCGTTGGAATTCAATTGAGACAAAATTATACAGATTATAAAATGTCTAGAAAAGATTGGGAAAGTTCATACATTAATGGTTTAGATCTTTTAGGATTTAAATACGATAATCGTAATGAACCTTTTCAAGGAGCAAGTGGTGCTACACACCCCGTTCTAGCTGAAGCTGTGACACAGTTTCAAGCACTTGCTTATAAAGAATTACTTCCTGCAGATGGACCAGTAAGAACTCAAGTTATGGGTTTGTCCAATCCTGCTAAAGAAGCTCAATCACAAAGAGTAAAAGATTTTATGAATTATCAAATTCTAGATCAGATGAAGGAATATGAACCTGAATTTGATCAAATGTTATTTCATCTACCACTAAGTGGTTCTACTTTTAAAAAAGTTTATTATGATGATTTATTAGGACGAGCGGTTTCAAAGTTCATCCCAGCAGACGACCTCGTAGTTCCGTATACGGCTACCTCATTAGACGATGCGGAAGCGGTGGTCCATGTTGTAAAAATATCAGAGAATGATTTAAGAAAACAGCAGGTTGCTGGTTTCTATTCTGATATTGAATTATCAAAACCTGTCAATGTAGATGCAGACAAGGTTGTTGATAAAAAAAGAGAATTAGAAGGAACATCTAAATCAACAAGAACAGAAAGCGTGTATAATTTATTAGAATGTCACGTAAATCTAGATTTAGAAGGTTTCGAAGATGTTGGTCAAGATGGTGAGCCAACAGGAATAAAATTACCTTACGTCGTTACAGTCGAAGAAGGTAGTCAAAAAGTTTTGTCAATTAGACGAAACTTTGCGCCCAATGATCCACTAAAAAATAAAGTCCAATATTTCGTCCACTTCAAGTTTCTGCCAGGACTAGGATTTTATGGCTTTGGACTCATTCATATGATTGGCGGCTTGAGCAGAACGGCAACGTCTGCTCTCCGTCAATTGTTAGACGCGGGCACATTATCTAATTTACCAGCCGGATTTAAACAGAGAGGTGTTAGAGTCAAAGATGACGCTTCACCAATACAACCAGGGGAATTCAAAGATGTGGATACACCTGGTGGTAATCTAAAAGATGCATTTGTATTTTTACCATACAAGGAACCTTCAGCTACATTATTGCAGTTGATGGGAATTGTAGTTCAAGCAGGACAAAGATTCGCGTCCATTGCTGACATGCAGGTCGGGGACGGGAACCAAGGCGCAGCCGTTGGTACGACCGTGGCTCTTTTAGAACGGGGTTCAAGAGTAATGTCAGCAATCCATAAACGATTGTATGTAGCTCTAAAACAAGAATTTAAATTACTAGCAAAAGTATTTGCTCAGTATCTTCCACCTGAATATCCATACGATGTAGTGGGTGGACAAAGAAATATTAAAGTAACAGACTTTGATGAAAGAGTAGATGTACTACCAGTAGCGGATCCAAACATCTTCTCAATGTCACAAAGACTAACATTAGCACAAACTGGATTACAACTCGCGATGTCTAATCCACAAATGCACAATTTGTATATGGCGTTTAGAAAAATGTATGAAGCATTGGGTATAAAAGACATTGATAGAATTTTACCACCTCCAGCACCCAATGCACCTAAAGATCCATCATTGGAACATATTGATTCATTAGCTGGAAAACCTTTTCAAGCGTTTCCTGGTCAAGACCATAGAGCACATGTTACAGCTCACTTAAATTTTATGTCAACTAATATGGTTAGAAATAATCCATCGGTTATGGCTTCATTACAGAAAAATATATTAGAGCACATTAGTTTAATGGCTCAAGAACAAGTACAATTAGAGTTTCGAGAACAGATGATGCAACTACAAGAACTTGCACAACAAGCTGCACAGAATCCACAAGCACAGCAACAAGTGCAACAAATCACTCAACAGATAGAAGCACGAAAAGCAGTGTTGATTGCAGAAATGACTGAAGACTTTATGAAGGAAGAAAAGAAAATTACTTCACAATTCGATCATGATCCACTTTTAAAACTTAAATCTAGAGAAGTTGATTTAAAAGCAATGGAAAATGAACGTAAGCAACAAGAGATGCAGAAGAGACAAGAAATTGATCAAGCTAAATTAGTTCAAAATAGAGATATTACTGAAGATAAGCTTGAACAAAACGAAGAATTAGCAGAATTAAGAGCTGATACTTCAATTGAGAAGCAAGAAATGTCAAATGAGAATAGATTGACACTTGCAAAGATGAAACCTAAAACAAATGGTAGCTCTAGATAGTGACATACACTAAAAAAAGAGTTATAATAAATAAGAAAAGGAGCACATAATGGCGTGGAATTATAAAAAAAGTAAGCCTGTTAAAATGGAAGCATCTAAAGTTATAACTGATCCTAGATCAGAAACTAGCATTAGAGGAAAATCTAAATTAGCAGTTGGAAACAAACAACCTGTTTCTGGCTCAGGCGCTGCTAGACGACAAAAAGACGTAACTTGGGTGTAGTATGTGGTTTAGTGCTATAAAATTAGCTCTTAACGCTGGAACTCATATTTACAAAAAGCGTCAAGAGACAAAAATGGCTATGGCTGATGCACAGCACATGGCGGCTACTAAGATGGCTCGTGGGGAGACGGAATACCAGGGCAAACTTTTAGAAGCTCGTCAATCAGATTATAAAGACGAGGTCGTTTTGGCGATTCTCACACTGCCCATTTTGGTGTTGGCCTGGGGAGTCTGGTCGGACGATCCGGCGGCTATGGAAAAGATAAAAATGTTCTTTGAGCATTTTTCGGCACTGCCAAGTTGGTTCACAAATCTCTGGATACTTGTGTGCGCGAGCATATTTGGTATAAAGGGAACACAAATATTTAGAGGCGGAGGAAAAAAATAATGGGATTATTAGGATTAGGACTTAAATTAAAAAACACATTAAAAACTAAAAAAGTTTCAGAGACTATAACTAGTCTTAAAGGAAAGTATAATGTTGGTTCGGCTGACAAGATTAAATCTAAAGCGGCTAAATCAAAACTAGACGCAGCTAAATTTAATTTAGAGAGAACTTTCTCTAAAACAGATAAAAGTCTTAAAAAATTAAAAGAAACAACAGAAGAAACTAAAAGATATTTATTAAATCTACCACCAAAGAAAAACTAATGGTAAACCCAAGATATAGACCCTTTAATGGGAATTCAAGAAAGCCTATTAAAAAACAGGCCGAAGTAATATTGAGTGAAACAAAAAAAGATTTTGTATATCCTCCAAAGGAAAAATACATTGGATCACACATTAAAAGTGATTTAGCAGGTGCGCCTGTTTCAAATGAAAGTTATGAGAAGTATTATAAAGACTTAATATGAGAAAGTATTATAAGAATGGAAAATTAGTTGGTGGCAGAGTAAAAGCTGCTGATGGCTTATGGGCTAATATTCACGCTAAAAGAGATAGAATAGCATCAGGTAGCGGAGAAAAAATGAGAACACCGGGAGCTAAAGGTGCACCAACTGCTAAAGCATTAAAAGAAAGTCAAACATAATGCCAGGAACAGCCATAAGAGGATATGGAAGAGCATACTTAAAAAATGGTGGTGCTGCGTGGACTAGATCTGAAGGTAAATCTAAATCAGGTGGACTGAATGAAAAAGGACGTAAGTCTTATGAAGCTCAGAATCCAGGATCTGATTTAAAAGCACCTCAACCGGAAGGTGGATCCAGAAAAAAATCATTTTGTGCAAGAATGGGTGGAATGAAGAAAAAATTAACCTCTTCTAAAACAGCCAATGATCCAGATTCAAGAATTAATAAAGCATTAAGAAAGTGGAAGTGTTAAGTGAGTTTAGAAAATATAATCTATAAATTACAAAGAAATTTAGATAAAAGAATACAACAGTTGGCAATCTCGGTAACGTCCGGAGGGGTTGACAGTATGGAAACATACAAGTATATAATAGGACAAATAAATGCCTTAGAGGCAACTAAACAGGAAATCTCTAACCTGCTTAATGAGAAGGAGCAAAATGAAGGAACAGTCGTCGACATCAACACAAAAAATTCACTTACCAAATAAAGATTTAGTTGGTTTAAAAAGATCAGAAGAACAAAAAGAAGTCACAAAAGAAAAAACAAAATTACCCAAACCTACTGGTTGGAGAATGCTAGTTTTACCATTTAGAATGGATGAAAAAACTAAAGGCGGAATTCTACTAGGAGATGAAACTATAGACCGACAACAAGTTGCATCGCAATGCGGAAACGTAATTGCAATGGGAGACTCTTGTTATAAGGATAAAGAGAGATATCCAAATGGTCCGTGGTGCAAGGTGGGTGATTGGGTGGTCTTTGCACGTTATGCAGGATCACGAATAGAAATTGAAGGTGGAGAAGTTCGTCTTTTAAACGAAGATGAAATACTAGCAACCGTACAGGATCCAACAGATATCCTGCACAAATACTAACATAGGAAGGAACTATGCCAGAGGAAAATAAAATAAAACAAGAAAAACCAAAAGTAGATTTAGATACTTCAGGACCTGAAGTCGATGTAACTTTACCGGAGGAAGTAAAAGAAGAAGTAATAGAAACCAAGGAACAGGAAACAGTAAAAGAAGTAAAAGAAGAAGAAGTAAAAGAAGAACCAGTTAAAGAAGATGATTCTAAGTTAGAAGAATATAGTAAAGGTGTTCAATCACGTATTGCTAAACTCACAAGAAAAATGAGAGAAGCAGAACGTAGAGAAGGAGCCGCTGTTGAATATGCTCAAGCTTTAGAATCACAAAGAAAAGAAGATCAGTCTCGATTTAAAAAAATGGATACTGATTATTGGTCTAGATTTGAGAAAAATGTAAAAACAGGAATGGAGTCTGCTCAAAAAGAATTAGCAAACGCCATTGAAACTGGAAATGCAGAAGCTCAAGTTGAGGCTAACAAAAAAATTGCAACATTAGCCTTTGATAATGCTAAATTAGAGCAAGCCAAAGCAAATAAACCAGTTGAACAGGAACCTGTACAACTATCAGACGGTGGAAGATTACCACAGCAAACTCCGCAAAGTTTACCGGAACCTGATCCTCAAGCAGAAGCTTGGGCTAGTAAAAACACATGGTTTGGCAAAGATCGAGCCATGACCTTTACTGCCTTTGAAATTCACAAGGATCTTGTAAATGAAGGGTTCGACCCTAAGTCGGATGACTATTATTCTGAAGTTAATAAAAGAATAAAAGTTGACTTTCCACATAAATTTGCTAAAGGTGGTGATGTAGAGCAAACGTCCAAGACCAATCAGTTGGTTGCTTCAGCTCAGAGAAGCGTAAGACCTGGACGCACAACTGTGAGACTCACATCTTCACAGGTAGCGATAGCTAAAAAATTAGGTGTGCCACTCGAAGAATATGCAAAACAAATAAAACTCACGGAAGGAGCATAAGCATATGAAAAAAGAAACAAAAGAAACTTCTCGTGCGAGTCAAACACGGTCAAATACTGAAAGACCAAAAGTGTGGACTCCTCCATCTTCTCTAGATGCACCCCCTGCACCTGATGGATTCAGGCACAGATGGATACGGGCAGAGAGTTTAGGATTTCAAGATTCTAAAAATATCTCTGGAAGATTAAGATCTGGTTATGAATTGGTGAGAGCCGATGAATATAAAGATCAAGATTATCCTGTAGTCACTGAAGGAAAATACAAGGGGATTATCGGGGTTGGTGGCCTTGTACTCGCAAGGGTACCCGAAGAAATTGCGAAGTCTCGTACTGAATATTTTGCTAAACAAGCAGAAGGTCAGAACGAAGCGGTTGAAAACGATTTAATGAGGGAAGAGCATAAGAGTATGCCTATCAATGTTGACAGGCAGTCTCGCGTAACCTTCGGTGGTACAAAGAAAAGTTAATTTTTTAACTATTCCTACTCATCGATTTAAATCAACCCGTTTACATTTATGTAAACATTAAGGAGTAATAACATGGCTAATAGAAACTCAGCCGGTTTTGGGTTTAGACCAAGTGGAACGTTAGGTAATACACCTGCGACTCAAGGTCTATCTCAGTACTGGATTGCTTCCGCAGCATCAGTTGATCTTTTTAACGGAATGGCGATGAAATCGTCAGCAGGTTATATGATTACTGGTGAAAGTGCAACTACAGTTACGACTATAGGTGTTCTATACGGAATCTACTATACAGCAGCTTCTACTAATAAACCCACTTGGGCACATTGGTATGACGCAACAATTACTCCAGCGAACAGTGAAGACACACAAGCGTTCGTTAATGATTATCCTTTCCAGAAGTATACTATAGCTTCAGATGCAGCAGTAGCAGCTAATGTTCCTGCAGCTCACGTGAAGTTTATGGAAACTTTCTCCGTGTATGCAAATACAGGTGGAAGTACTTCAACAGGTAAATCGTCAACAACTCTTGACATCGGTGCAACGCATGCAACAACACACTCTTGGAGATTATTAAGAAGTGCTGAGGAAGTTGAAAACAACGACCTTACAGCAGCTTATTGTTCTCTAGAAGTTGTTTCTAACTTGTCCGAATTTGTCGGAACTGGAACGTAATAGGAGCATAAAACTATGGCAATATCACGAGCACAGCTAGTGAAAGAACTAGAACCAGGTTTGAATGCACTATTCGGCCTGGAGTACAAACAGTATGAAAATCAGCACGCTGAAATTTATACAACAGAATCATCTGACAGAGCTTTTGAAGAAGAAGTAATGTTAAGTGGTTTTGCAAACGCAAACGTTAAAGTGGAAGGATCTGGTATTTCTTACGATGAAGCACAAGAAACTTACACTGCACGTTACACACACGACACAATTGCTTTAGCTTTTTCAATCACTGAAGAAGCGATTGAAGATAATTTGTATGACAGACTTGCGTCTAGATATACAAAAGCTTTAGCAAGATCTATGTCTAATGCGAAACAAGTAAAAGCAGTAACACCTTTGATTCAAGGTCTTCCTTCAACGGATAATTTTGATTCTGGTGATGCGGTTTCTCTATTTTCAACTAACCACCCAACGGTTAGTGGAACAGTAGTTAAAAATACTTTAACAACGCAAGCAGACTTAAACGAAACATCTTTAGAGCAAGCATTGATTGACATTGCTGGCATGACGGATGAACGTGGAATAAGAGTCGCAGCGAGAGGAATAAAAGCAATTGTTCCTTCAGCTAATCAGTTCAACGTTGAGAGATTGATGAAATCTCCTGGCAGAACTGGAACAGCAGATAATGATATCAACGCTGTAGCATCAATGGGAATGGTTCCTCAAGGTTATAGAGTGAACAATTTCTTAACTGATACAGACAGTTGGTACATCATTACTGATGTCCCTAACGGTATGAAAATGTTCCAAAGAGCAGCTTTAAAAACTGCTATGGAAGGTGATTTCGATACTGGCAACGTTAGATACAAAGCTAGAGAAAGATACTCGTTTGGAGTATCCGACTATAGAGGTATCTTCGGTGTAGAGGGTGCGTAATCCAAAATAAATTTGTGGCGGGACATAGTTCCGCCACATTTTGCAAATAAGGTAAGAAATGCTTAAAAAATTCCTAATACAAATATGGGCTTACGATTATCACGCTAAATTTGAAGTTTTAGCAGAGGATAATCGTGAATCTATTGAACAATCTATCCTTGACAAATTAGGAGATAAGAGTATAAAGTGGGAATCAACGGGAATGTTTAGAGACACTCCCCGTAGAATAACCTATGAGGAGGTTAGTAATGACCGAAGACCTGTACAAACAAAAGAGGTCCTTGGAGTTAGGGTGGCAGTATGAGTATAATCAACATGGAAAATATACTCTTAACATGGTCGAAATTGATGAGAAAATTAAAAGTATCATCACTCAGATCAAAGCCGAAGAGTTTAAAATTGCTGATAGAGAAAACAAAATCAGTGATTCAGCTGCCCAAGTTTCTGTGGCAACTTAGATAAACGCCACATCGCTGAAATCGTACTTTTATGCAAGGATCGCTTGCACTCTATTAAAAAATAACATATAAATTCATCACTATACAATTAATTTAGAACATAGACGCGTGTAGTCGACGGCCTAGAGACTATGTTCAGAAACTAGGAGGATTTAATTATGGCAACAACAACGTTTAATGGAACGGTACGTTCCGATGGCGATATAAAAGCAACAACTAAGAACACTACTACAGGAGCATTTGTAGATTACGCTGTTATAAAAGCAGCGGGTGGTATGGAAGTAGAAAAAGTTGCAAGCACTGGAAACAACATTGTAGCAGCAGGTACTTCAACAGGTACTAACAATGCAAGTTTAGGTACAGCAGCAACTATTTTCAAAGTCACACCTAATGATCATGGCACAGGAATTGCTGATGATGCAATTAGCACATTTGTTAATAAAATTGGTGGTCTTATCTACACTACTATTCTAATCGATCTACATGGTGGATTAGCTTCTGGTGGTGCAGCTAATGATATCATTGGTACTGATGGTGGAGCAGCTAATGCTTACATCGCAGAACTAACAACTGGAGTTAATGGAATTCCTATGGAAGTAGAGTTCTCATGCTTAGAAGTACCAACAGGTGGAGATCCGGATATTAATTTAAATTGTTCAGCTACAGCTACTGATGCAGAAAATGCAGCAATAACAAGTGGAACAGAAATACTTAATAATGGTGACCTAACTTTAGGTTTTTATGTTTCCGCTGATGCAGGTTCAACACTTGCAGCATTAACTAAAAAATATCTTTACTTGTCTACTGGAGATGCTACTGAAGCAGCTTACACAGCAGGTAAAATAGTTATTAAAATCACTGGCGCAGCTTTTGATTATAATAACGGTTAATAAATAACTTAAATTAGAACGAGGCTTCGGCCTCGTTCTCTAACAGGAGAAAATTTATGAGTACATATTCATCGGATATAAAAACAGTTAATATTACAACCGCTACGACTACTACAATCTTTAATGGTCCAGCTAGAGTTTTAGGACTTTCATGGGTTATACCCACGAATGTTGGAGTTGGAACAATAACTGTGAATGATGATACTACTGCAATATGGGTAGTTGATACACCTCAAACAAATGCTTCTGGTTATAAATCACCCGTTTTTGGAAGCATAATGTTACCAGGGACAGGGATTAAAGCTGACACAAGTTTGAAAGTAACCAACGCAATAGTAACACATGTGACCGTTTATTACGGATAGGAGTAGACAATGGCTAATACTACTTCTGGAACAGTAACGTTCGACAAGACATTTGCTGTTGATGAAATAATAGCAGAAGCTTACGAGAGAATTGGTTCTCAAGTAACTTCAGGATATCAATTAAAAACAGCAAGACGATCTTTAAACGTTCTTTTTCAAGAATGGGGCAATAGAGGTTTGCACTACTGGGAAGTAGCTGAAACTAATATTGATGTTATCGAAGGACAAGCTGAATATACTTTTTACAGAGCATCAGGTGATGGAACAAGTTCCGTAACAACTGCTCCAGCAAGCGTTTATGGTGTAGCAGATATTCTTGAAGCAACACTTAGATCTGACAGAACAGCAACAGGTCAATCTGATTCTTCTCTTACAAAAATAGCTAGATCTGCTTATTCAGCATTATCAAGCAAACTTTCTAAAGGAACTCCTTCACAATATTTTGTACAAAGATTCGTGGACAAAACAACTTTAACCGTTTACCCAACATCAGATTCAACAAATGCATCTAAAGATATTCATATTTATTATGTAAAAAGATTGCAAGATGCAGATGCAACTTACACAGATGCAACAAATGTTCCATACAGATTTGTACCTTGTATGGTTTCAGGACTTGCATTTTATTTAGCACAAAAATTTAACCCACAATTAGTACAACAAATGAAATTGTTGTATGAAGACGAGTTAACAAGAGCATTAGCAGAAGATGGTTCTTCAGCTAGTACTTATATAACTCCGAAGAATTACTACCCGAATATATAGGAGAAAAAAATGGGATATTTTAAATTAGCACAAACAATAGGGAAAAAATTTGTTAAAGAGCAAAAAGCTTTTAAAAAAGTATTGGATAAAAAGAAGGGAAAAGATTTAGACTGGAGCGACGTAAAAAAATCCTATAAAATCTTTACGAAAAAATAATGGCATACGCAAGAGGAAAATACGCACAGGCAATATCAGACCGATCAGGAATGGCTTTTCCATACAATGAAATGGTCAGAGAATGGAATGGTATGTTTGTTCATAAATCTGAATTTGAAAATAAACAACCTCAATTAGAGCCAAGACCTCATGGTGGAGATGCACAAGGATTACAAAATATAAGATCAGATAGAACAGAAAATGCTGTAGCACAATTATTACCACATGATCCGTTTACCACGTACGCGGCTTCATCAGGCATTATAAATGTGTATGCGCCAAATCATGGACTGACAAATGGATCAACGTACAGATTTAGAGGTGCACCAACAGTTTCAAGTGGTTCTGCAGGATATGGTGATCCAGTCAGCTTTGATGGTATAGCAGGATCAAATATTGCATATGCTTCAGGTTATGCTATTACTACAGGTAAGTATGTTAGCGGTAGTAGAGACACGGATTTTACAACAGATTGGTTTTATTTTACAGTTAACACAAACACTGCAACAGCAGGTAGCGTGAAAGGAGGAGGGTTTCCAGTCTCAGTTGGACCAGTAACCCTTAGTGCATAATGGCAGGATTTACTTATTCAACATTAACAACAGCAATTCAGAACTATACTGAAGTAGGAACTTCTGTATTATCAAGTACAATTACAGATCAATTTATAGATAATTCAGAACTTAGAATTCAAAGAGATGTTCCAATTGATGCAGATCGAAAAGAAGTTATAGGCAATTTAGTAGCTTCAAAAGACAATGTAAATGCTCCTGCGGGAACTTTATTTGTTAGAGGACTTCAAGTTTATACTTCAACAACAGCGGCAACTGGAGCTAATAGCTTTTTAGAAAAGAGAGATATTAGTTTTTTAAGAGAATTTGATGCAGCTGAAACGACTACTGGCACACCAAAATACTATGCTATGTCAGGAGGAGCGACAGGAGCTGGAGCTTCTTCTTCAGGAAGAATAACAATTGTTCCTACTCCAAGTTCAGCTTTTATGTATAAATTACATTATAATGCTAGACCATTAGGATTGAGTTCAGCAAATACAACAACTTTTTTAAGTTTGAATTTTGGCAATGGACTTTTGTATGCATGCTTGGTAGAAGCATTTAGCTATTTAAAAGGTCCAATGGATATGCTACAATTATACGAACAAAAATATCAAACCGAAGTACAAAAATTCGGTGGAGAACAATTAGGTAGAAGAAGACGAGACGATTATACGGATGGTGAACCACGTATACCCGTTCAGTCTCCGACACCGTAAGGATTAAAATATGGCAACACTAACAACTAAAGTAATTGAAGAAATCACACTTAATAATAATAGTTACAACAGTGAAAGATCGTTAGATATTTCAAGTGTTAATGAAATTGTTAAAAGAATAGTAACCATTTCAACTACTGAAACAGGCTTACTAGGTTTTGCTACAGCTTCTTCAACAGATTTATCAAAAAGTTATTTAGCAGGTCAATTCGATGAAGATGATGTTAGATACATTAGAATTACAAATTTAGATTCAAGTAACCACCTTACATTAATTTTTAGAGATGAAGACAGTA
>Ga0209337_1002041_pt1 | contig 14900 bp, 15 predicted proteins | sample LinPmetageLP53_FD_184044 | JGI IMG/M metagenome (GOLD analysis project Ga0209337, IMG submission 184044) | Marine viral communities from the Pacific Ocean - LP-53 (SPAdes) (version 2) | ecosystem: Environmental > Aquatic > Marine > Oceanic | place: Pacific Ocean | collected 2010-02-08
GTGGTGTTGTATGGGTAGTGTATGACCCAGTATTTGTAAAAGAAACTGTGCAAATGGAACAAATTAACGAAATGGGCGAAAGAGTTATAATTGAAGTAGAAGAAGAAAGAGTAGCTGAACAACGGTGTTATTTTGATTATGTGCATTGGGAAGATTACAGAGAAAATCCAGCAAAAAGACCAGAAGATGTAAGTTGGAAAGCTAGAAGGCATTTATGGACAAGAGACCAACTTAAAGATAAAGGTTTTTCTAATGTAGAAGATATACCATTAAATTGGTCGCCTGATTCTGACGAAGAAAATTATGAAGCAGAAGAAGTATTTAAAAGGGCAGAAATCTGGGAAATATGGGATAGAGTAAAATACAAAAGATATTATGTAGCTAGAAATTACGATAAGATTTTAAGAGAAGATGATGACCCTTATGAATTACAAGATTTCTTTCCTACTCCTACACCTATGATAGCTGTAAGAACTAATGATACAAGCGTTCCAATACCAGAGTTTACATTGTATCAAGACCAAGCAGAAGAATTAGATAGAGTTACAACTAGAATATCAAATCTTATTGAAGGATTAAAAAGGCGTGGCGTATATGACGCAAGTGTGCCTGAATTATCACATTTAGCTAATGCAGGAGATAATGATTTTATACCATCAGAAAACTTTAGTTTACTAGCTCAAAAAGGTGGTTTATCAGGAGTATTCCAACAAGAAGATATATCTCCAATAGGCATGGTATTACAAGGATTGTATCAACAAAGAACTCAAATATTAGAAATAATATACGAGGTTACTGGTATATCAGATTTATTAAGAGGTAATACAAAAGCTAGTGAAACAGCTACTGCACAACAATTAAAAGCACAATTTGGTAGTATGCGTATGCGTAAAAGACAAGAAGAAATAGAACGCTATATTAGAGATTTATTTAGAATAAAAGCTGAAATAGTAGCAGAGCATTACGAACCAGAAATATTACAGGCGATTACAAATATACAGGTAACACCTGAAATGATACAAATTATGCGTGATGACAAGTTAAGAGAATACAATATTGATGTAGAAACAGATTCTACTGTATTTACTGATGAAAACGCAGAAAAACAAACAAGAATAGAATTTTTACAGACAATGGGTGCGTATTTAGAAAGAGCAATATCTATATCAAATGCTAATCCTATGCTAACTCCTATAGCTTTTCAATCTTTAAGATTTTTAGTAGGAGCATGGAAAGTTGGTAGAGATTTTGAAGAAATAATAGATCAAACTGAACAACAAATTATGCAGCAAATGCAGCAACAAATGCAAGCACCACCACAACCTAGCGAAGCTGAAAAAATAGCACAAGCTAAAATACAAGGTGAGTTAATGCGTGAGAAAATGAAACAAGAAGGTAAATTAGCTGATATTCAAGCAAAATCTGGTGCAGAAATGACTAAAATACAGTCTGAAGCAGAACTTTCAAGAGAAAGAAATGATTTAAAAGAAGATTTAGCTTTATTAAATACAGACGTTAAATTAGCAGAAAAGGCTATGGAATGAGCTATTTAAAAAATTATGACAATATAAATTGGTCAGGCGGTAAAGAATACCAAAATAAAAATAAACGTAGACGTGGTAAATCTTTACAAGTAATGTCTGATATAGAAGAATTTGTTAGTCCTGTCGATAAATCTGTAATAGGTAGTCGTTCAGCACTAAGAAATCATGAAAGGCGACATGGTATTCGCCAAATTGGTAACGATTGGTCAGGTTCTGAACGAACAAGTAGTGCAAAACCTGATAATTGGCAACAATAAGAAAGGTATAACATGGCAGAAGAAAGCACTCCTGAAATACAGGAATCAGCAGACGAGCCAATGAGCTTAGATGCTGTATTGGAAAGTTCAATCGGTGAAGCTCTAAAAGAACCTGAAGTATCAGAAGATAATCCTGTTGAAGAAACGCAACAAGATACTATTGAAGATATTACAGTACCAGAACAACAAGAAACTTCTCCTGAAAAAGAAGAAGATGACTCTGACAACTTGGATCAGTTAGCTACTGAACAAGAAGATGACCAATCAGATTCGGAAGATTCAGAAGAAAACCCTGACAATGTAGAAGCGTCTGAAAATTCTACGGAATCCAAATTAGAAGCTCCTAAAAATTGGTCAGATGATGTAAAAAAGGTGTTTGATACTTTACCAGCAGAATCACAAGAATTTATGATTAAGCGTGATAAAGAAATGACATCTGATTACACCAAAAAGACACAAGATTTAGCGGAACAACGCAAAAATATTGAAGCATTAGATAAAGTTTTACAGCCAGCTAGACAAAATATTCAAGCAACTGGGATAGGTGAAGCAGAATACATATCTCGGTTACTTAATGCAGACCAAGCCCTGAGAACAAATCCAAAAATGGCACTTCGACAACTTGCACAAGGTTACGGAATAAATCTGTCGTCCTTAGAAGATGAGAGTGAGTCTTGGAATGATCCAGACCCACAATACGCCCAATTAATGCAACAAAATCAGCAAATTATGGCAGAACTCAATCAATTTAAACAACAAAATATGCAATCAACAGTTGCACAAACAGAACAAACAGTTGAGCAATTTTCAACTAAAACTGATGCAGAAGGCAAATTAGTACACCCACATTTTGATAAAGTTAGAGTTAAAATGGGTAACTTAATAGATGCTGGAGAAGCAAAAGGATTAGATGATGCTTATGCTAAAGCTGTTAGACTTGATGATGATTTATATGCAGAAGCACTTAAAGCATCTCAATTATCTATAAAAAAACAAGAGGATTCTAAAAGAAAGAAAGCAGTTGAAAAAGCTAGAAAAGTAAAACCTTCTGCTTCTGCTAATCCTCCTAAAGGTTCTGTTAAAGCATCTGATTTGGATAGTTTGTTAATGACAAATATTGAGGGTGCAGGATTTGGTGCTTGATGCAAGGGTTAATTTTAAAATAGGGAGCAGATAATGGCATCTCCAAATAGTACATTTACAGATATTGTTACCACTACTCTTGCTAATTACAGCAGGACAATGGCAGACAATATCACAAACAATAATGCTTTACTTCGTTCAATAAGCGAAAAAGGCAACAAAATTGTATCAGGTGGTAGAACTATTGTGCAAGAACTAGAATATGCAACAAATGGTACTGCGAAATGGTATAGTGGCTACGAAGTATTAGATACTTCAACAAGTAGTGTTTTTACAGCAGCCGAGTTTAATTATAAACAATTAGCTGGTAATGTTGTAATTTCTGGACTAGAGCAAGTAGAAAACTCTGGTAAAGAGCAAGTATTTAACTTACTAAAATCCAGAGTTAAAAATCTTGAAAAAACACTTAAAAATACAATGGCAACTTCCTTGTATGCAGATGGAACAGGAACTAATGGTAAAGACTTAGGTGGTCTACAACTTACAGTTGCAGATACTCCTACTAATACTGTTGGTGGTATTAACGCTAATACTTACTCTTTCTGGCAAAATCAAGTTTATGATTTTACAACATCTTCAGCAGGTGGAGCAGTAGCATCAGCAACTAATATACAATCAGGTATGAACTCTGCATGGTTATCAACTATCAGAGGTGCAGATAAACCTGACTGCATTGTTGCAGATAGCAACTATTTCCAGTTTTACTGGGCATCACTACAAACTAATCAAAGGTTTACAAGTGATGATAAAGCAAGTGCTGGTTTTATGAACTTAATGTTTATGAACGCACCTGTTTATTATGACGATCAATGTCCAGCATCTCATATGTATATGCTGAATACTGATTATTTATTCCTTCGTCCAGCTAAAGGCAGAGAATTTACTCCTTTAGGTGAGAAGGCTTCTGTAAACCAAGACGCAATGGTATTGCCAGTAGTTTGGGCAGGTAACATGACTGTTTCAAATCGTGCAAGACAATGTGTTCTTAAAAACTAATTAGAAGGGAATACTATTATGTCTTATATTATAGGAATGGACGTAAGCGAAGTAAGTGATACTCCAACACATAATCTTGGTCAAAAGGGAATGAATGATGATGGTAATACTTACAAATATGTTCAATATGATACTGGTGCAGGAAGTGTTGCAGCAGTAAGTGGATATGTAGCTTACTATTATGCACCATCTGGTGCATCTGCTGGTGCAGTAAATGTTTGCACTAGTGATTTATCTGACTCAAATGAGGTAGGTGCTGGCGTTTTACAATCTGCTCCAACAGACGGACAATATTGTTGGATTCAGATAGGTGGAACAACAACCCTAACTATTGCTTTAACAGCAGGTGCTGATGGTGATCCACTAACAGCAACAGGTGCTACTGATGGTACATTAGATGTAACAGCAGCAGCAACTTCTCCTGTCTGTGCCTTTGCAATAGACGCATCAGCTAAAATTATAGCGTGTGCCTTTTCTGGGTAATTAACTAAGGTGGGGGGATTAAGTTCCCCCTACCATTTAAAAGGAGAATAGAATGTCAAATTTAAGAGCTAATTTTTTTAAAACAGAAGATGGTATAGATATGGTTGAATTATCAATTATAGGTGATCCTAATTCTGTAATACACAAAGTAGAACCAAGAGCAAAAGAATTTGAAAAAGATTTTCCAAGAGAATGGTCAGAATTTTATAAAGATAAAAAAATTAAAGTAAAAAAAGAAACAAATTTAGATGTTTTAGAATGTATGAATAAAAGAAAAATAGACGTTTTAAGATTAGAAGGAATTACATCAGTAGAACAATTAGCAGCATTATCTGATGGTGCGTGTCATGGTTTAGGCAAAGGCACTATAGATTATAGAAAAGAAGCTAAAGAATTTCTTATGGATAAACATGATCTTAAACCATTACAGGTAGTTGGCTCATGACATTATTAACAATATGCCAAGATGCAGCAAATGAAATTGGAGTTCCATCTCCAAATGCTGTTGTTGGTTCAACGGACACAACAGTTATACAATTATTGGCAGCAGCCAATCGAGAAGGTAAAAATTTAGTTTCTGGTTATGATTGGGAAGTATTAATTAAAGAAGAAGCACATTCTGCAATAGCCAATGAAAGTCAAGGAACTATAACTTCTATTGCTAGTGATTTTGAAAGATTTAGCAATAATACTATGTGGAATAGAACTACAGATAGAAAGTTTTATGGACCATTAAATAATTCAGAATGGCAAAGATTAAAAGCATCAGTACAAAGTGGCGTAACCAATTATTTTAGAATAAGAGGTGGTTTTTTATTAATGAACCCAGTACCTACAGTAAATGATGCTATTTATTTTGAGTATATTTCTAAATATTGGGTAGATACTACAGGTAATGGTGTAGCAGATGCAGAAAAATTTGCAGCCGATAGCAATACTACAGTATTAGATGAAGATATAATAACATTAGGTGTTATCTGGAGATTTTTAAAACAAAAAGGTTTGCCATACGATAATCAATTACAAGAATATCAATTAAAAGTATTTGAAAAACAAGCTAAAGATGGTGCTAAACCTATATTAAGAATGTCTGGTAATACTAGATTATTTTTACCAGTTAATGAGCCAGAAGGGAACTTTACTTTATAATGCCAGTTAAAAAAACAAAAGGCGGATATAAATTTGGTAATAAAGGTAAAACGTATAAAACCAAATCTAAAGCTACTGCACAAGGGCGTGCAATTTATGCTTCAGGTTATGGTAAAACAAATAAAGGTAAAAAATAATGGCTAGAAATAGATTATATTTAGACCAGTATAGAAATTATGAAGATGAAACAATGCTTAAACAGTTATTAAATCCGTACAAAGACCAAGCATTAGATGCAGTATTTGGTGTAGAGCCAGAACAAGGCAGTATGTATGATTTAGGTCGTAGTTTATTAGATAGTAATTATGATCCAGAAGGTACTTTTTTAAGTAGGGCATTAAAAGATACTCCAGAAGTTACAAATAATTTTTATGATGATGGGAAAGGTTTAGATTTAGAAGCTAACATAGTAAGTACTGAAGAAAGCGAAGCAGATAAACCTAGTGTTAAAAGAAAAGCAACTACATTTAATGTAGCTGATACTAGAACTAATACTCCTTTATACGAAATACCTAAACAAGATGTAGTAGAAGATGAAGAAAAAATGAGATTAATTAACGCATTAAGAGGTTTTTAATAGATGGACGAAGAAGAAAAAAAAAGATTAATAGACGCATTAAGAATTACAGAATTAGATATTTCTGAAGCACAAGACGGAAATAAAAGAACTATAGTAGGAGCAAGTATGGATATAGGAGATGGAAATATAATATCTTTAGATGCTGGTGAAATTAAAAATAGATATAAACAAAAAAACAATGAAAATAATATTACAGAAAATGTAAAAGAAAAAAAATATGGAGCAAACTTAAATGTAGGAAATTTAAATTTAGGTTATGAACAACAATCAAATAAAGGTAATTGGGCAGTAGATGGAAAAGAGTTTACAGGACAGGGTAATTTTAAATCCCCTATACAAAGAAGGTATAATTTAAATTATAATTTACCAATAAATAATAATTTTTCAGCTAATTTTAATGCATCACATGGAGATGTAGGATTAGGAAGAAATATGTATGAAGGTATGAATCCTTATAAAGATGAAAATGAATTTTTAATTAATTTATTGTTAAGGCGTTAAAATGGTATTTCAACCAACAGGAGAAAGTACAACAGTTCCAGCACCTATTGGTGGTTTAAATACTAGAGATGCACCTGATATGATGGAACAATCTGACGCAATACGTTTAGATAATTTCTTTCCGGGAAGTACAGATGTGTCGCTAAGAAATGGTTATACAAGCCATGCAACAGGTTTACCTAGTACAATACAATCATTGATGGCGTATTCTTCTGGTGCTACAAATAAATTATTTGCAGCTAGTGGTTCAGCTATTTATGATGTTACAAGTTCTGGTGCTGTAGGTGGTGCTGTAGTTACATCATTAAGTAACGCACAATTTCAGCATGTTAATTTTACAATATCTGGTGGTGGGTTCTTATTTATAGTAAATGGAGCAGATGCACCTAGACATTACAATGGTAGTACGTGGGCAACACCATCATTAAGTGGCGTTACTGGTTCTACAATTAATAATGTTACAGTATTTAAAGAAAGATTATTTTTCTGCATTAATAATTCATTAAGTTTTGGCTATTTACCAATAAATAATGTAGCTGGTACTGTATCTACTTTTAATTTAGGTAGTATATTTAACATGGGTGGTTTTATACAAGCTATAGGACAATGGACAAGAGATGGTGGTAGTGGTCCAGATGATTATATTGTATTTATAACTAATCATGGAGAAGCAGCAATATACTCTGGTTCAGACCCATCAGATGCTGCAAAATGGAGTTTAGTTGGTACATTTAAATTACCTAGACCAATAGGTAAAAGATGTTTTATTAATGTTAATTCAGATTTAGTATTAATATCAGAGCAAGGTTTTATGCCTTTATCACAAACATTGGTAACTGGAGAAAATTCACCTGCTAAAGCTATATCTGATAAAATAAGTGGTAGTATATTACAATCAGTAAATAGTTTTTCAGGAACTTTTGGTTGGCAAGCTATTATATATCCTAAAGGACAATATGGTTTATTTAATGTTCCTACATCTACAGTAGGAGATTTTGACCAATATGTTGTTAATGTAAGTACAGGTGCATGGGGTAGATTTACAGGTCAAAATGCGTATAGTTGGGAATTATTAAACGGAGAATTATATTTTGGTGAAAACACTAAAGTATTTAAAGCTGATGATGGCGATAGTGATAATAACTCAGCAATACAAGGAGATGCTAAAACAGCATTTATATATTATGGTGGCAGAGGTTCACCAAAAAGATTTACAGCTATAAGACCAGTTATGGGTAGTAATGCTGATTTACCAGTTAGTATTGGTTTCGACGTAGATTTTAATGATGGTACAAGTGTATATACTCCTAGTTCTGCTACTACTACTGGTTCAGAATGGGATACAGCATCATGGGATACTGCTACATGGGGTGGTACAGTACAAACACAAAAAGTATGGAGAAGTGTTGCAGATATTGGTTGGAACGCAGCCATTAGAATACGAACAAGTACAACTGCTCAATCTATTAAATGGCACGCAACAGATGTATATTTTGAAAGAGGGCGTGGTTTATAATGTATATAACAGATAAAATATGGGAACAATTATTTCCAACAATAGAAAAAGGACAAGAATTTATAACTAGAGAAGATTTAGAAAAAGGTATTGAAAATAATACTTATCAACTATTTAAAGATGATAATTGTTCTCTTGTAACTGCAAGCCATTTAGATATTTTAAGAATAGGAATTGCAGGAGGAAATTTACAATCAATAATTAAAATTACGGAAAAAGTTGAAAAATATGCAAAAAAGCGTAATTATAAAAATATAGAAATTGTTGGTCGTGCAGGTTGGGAAAAAGTTTTAAACGGATATAAAAAAGAAAAAGTAATTTTAAGAAAGGAAATACAATGAATTTTGTAAGTAGTATATTTAGTGCACCTAAACCACCACCAGCTCCAGATTATGCAGGAGCAGCGACAGCACAAGGTGCAGCTAATATAGACACAGCACGATTAGAAGGTCGTATGAATAGACCTGATGTATTTTCTCCTTATGACCAAACAGTTGTAACAGAATTACCTAATGATAGATTTCAATTAGATTATAGTTTAACACCTGAATATGAATCACAAAGACAAAAACAAGCAGCAATAGGTGGGCAATATTTAGATGTAGCAGGACAAAGATTAGGAGAATTACCTTCTGGACAATTAAATTTAGGTGCGTTGCCAACATTTCAAGGTGCAGTAGATAGAACTGGTTTTACTCCTTTAGCAAGTACAAATGATTTACAAGATTATGCTAATAGAAGTGAAAAAGCATATTATGATAGAGCGTTTAGCAGATTAGAACCATCACAAGCTATGCAAAAAAGGTCATTACATACAGATTTAATTAATTCTGGATTACCAGTAGGTTCTACTGCATATAATGATGCTATGAGCCGATTAGAAATGACGCAAGCAGATCAACTATCTGGATTAGCACAATCATCTATTGCAGAAGGACAACGTATGCGTCAAGGATTAGCAGGTGAAGCACAATCTATGCGTCAAGCACAATTAGCAGAAGCAAGTATGATGAGAGAAATGCAAAATCAAGCAAGAGCACAAGGTTTAGCAGATACTTTATTAGAAAGACGTTTACCAATGGAAGAATTAGCAACATTAACTGGTTCACCAAGCGTTGGCTCTGCTGGTATGGGTGTAGCACAAACTGGATTAAATACTCCGGGAATTTCTGTAGCTCCACCACCAATATTTGCAGCAACACAAGCACAAGGAATGAATGACGCAAATAGATACGCAACAGCACAACAAGGTTATGGTGCTAGAATGAACGCTATAGGTAATATAGCATCAGCATTTTCTGATAAAACATTAAAAGAAAATATAGTTAAAGTAGGTAAATCACCTTCTGGATTTAATATTTATGAATGGAATTACTTATGGAGTCCAGAACGCTTCAGAGGTGTAATAGCTCAAGAAGTTCAAAAAGTTAAACCACAAGCTGTATTATCTAATATCTTTGGATATTTAATGGTTGATTATAATAAACTAGATGTAAATATGGAAAAAATATAATGGCAGTTGGAGATTTTTTAAGACCTCAAAGAAGTCCTTTATCCGTTTATGATGAACAAATGGCACAATTACTACGCCAACAATCAGCAAATATTGGACCTCAAGCTATAGCACAAGAATCAGCTTTAGGATTCCCAGTAGGAACTATGACTGCTAAAATATTAGGAAACGTATTAGCAAGAGGAGCTAATAAAAGAGCTATAAATAGAGATGCACAACAAAAAAGAGCTGCTATAGAATTATTAAAAAAACCTGAAACAAATATTACGGAAAATACAGCAGTTGGAGATGTAATTTATGATCCAGATACAGATTCTTATACTACTATATCTGCTGCTCCTGTAGTAGCTGGAGTAGAAGGACAAACAAGAGAAGAATTTGAAAAAAATCAGTTAGCAAAAGAATATGCTAATTTAAAACCTGAAGCAATAACTAGATTGCAACAATCTGATGTTATAATTCCTCAGATTTTAAGACAAGAATATATTCCACTAAATGAAAGAGAAATTTTAAAACCAAGAGAATCTACTGTAGGAATGACAATACCGGGTTCAGCAGAAAACCCAAATTATATTGAAAGAAAATTAGGTGATGTTGGAGCAGAAACAGTAAACAGCAGAGAAGAATTAGCACAATTAGCAGGTTATGATGCGTTACGATTTAAAGAATATGAAAGAAATAAAAAACTAGCTGAAATGCCACAAAGAAAAATGATTGAAGTTTTTGATAAACAAAATAATCGAATACAAATTACAACTATATTTAATCCTTTAAATGGACAGACTACTTATGTAGATAAATTAAATAATCCAGTAGATATATCACAATATACCTCTACAAAGTATGATTTAGCTGGTGATGATTACCAAATTATAGATACAGATGGAACAGTATCAATAGAAAATTTAACGAAAAGCGAAGTAGCTAATTATAAAAATGCAGGAAAAAGTGTTACTGAATTTTATCCTAATCAAACTTTTGATGCTATAGCTAATAACATTAAAGAAAGAAATATTACTGAAAATCTTGGTTATGATATACAAGGGAATTTAATTAATAAAGATAATGGCAAAATTATATTAGAGTATTTTGAAGGAAATAGAGCAACTCAATCTAATAAATCAAAACAATCTATCGATACTAGAATCGATAAGACTATTATAAGTGATGAAGATGAAACAGTTGAGGTAACAGAAATTAAACCTTTTGTAATAACTGAAGAAATGCAAACAGAAATTGATAATTATAATACTTCAGAACCAATACTTAAATTAGAAAATCAATTATTACAAAAAGCGAATCAATTAAGCAATACAACAGTAGGTAGTTCAATTTATAAAACTTTATCTAAAGAAAAAGAAGATTTAGAAAATAAAATTGAAACAAAAAAAACAAATTTAGCAACAACAAAAAAAGATTATCAAACTGATGTAAATTATTTAAGTACATTTAGTAATGATGTTTATATGTATGAGAGAGATATAAACCAAATTAAAGCATTATTAAAAACAATAGAAGGTGGGCAAAGACTAGATGATACAAAATTAGCAATGTTAATGAAAGGAAAAGCATGGATTCCGGGAAGCCCAGCAAGTCAAATAGAAGAATTATTAAAATCTCTTGGAGGCAGAATATCTTTTGAAGCTTTAGCAACAATGAGAAAAAACAGTAAAACAGGTGGTGCAGTAGGACAATTAAGCGATAGCGAAAGAGAAGTTTTAGCTATGACTCAAGGTGTAATAAAATTTGAGCAAATAAGAACAACTTTAAATAGTTTAGACGATTTATTAAAAAGATTGAAAAAAGATAAAGCTAGATTTATAAATAATCATAATGATATGTTTAATACAAAATTTGAGGAAAATTTTTAATGGCTGATTATACTGACAATATAGATTTAGAACAAAAAATAAAAGATTTACAATATAATCTATATGATAAACAAATAAATAGTAAGCTAACTGTTGATGAAGAACAAACGCTTAAAGCTATAGAAAATAAAGATTGGAATAGTGGGTATATAAATAGATATTTACAAGGTCTTACAAGAGGTGGTTCTGATGAAATAATTGCGTATGGAAAATCTTTTTTAAATGATCCTAATAGAGATATATTGGCAAATGCTTTAAGACAAGGAGGAGATGATACTACTTATAGTAATTATGATCTAAATTTAGCTTTAGAACAAAAAGATTTAAGTGAAAATGCAGGAATAAGAGGTGGAATTGTTGAAGCGGGTGGTGCAATGGCACCTAATTTATTATTAGGTAGAACAAAATTATTAAAAAATGTATTAAATCCTAAAGGGTTTAAACAAAGTTTTAAAGCAGGTGGTAAAGAAGGATTATTGTATGGGTTTAACACAGGGAGAGGTGGTTTTGGTCCTCGTTTACAAAATGCAATAGAAGTAGGAGGTATATCAGCACCTTTAGCTGGAACGATAAGTACTGCTGTGGGAGCAGCAGGTTATGTAGGTAAACAAATTAAAAATCTTTTAAAAGACCCTACAAAAGTAGGTGTAAATGAAGCTAGAAAAATAATAAATAATGTTTTATCTAACGAAGGTACAACAGCTAAAGATGCTATAGATGCAGTTATAGCAGGTAAAGATACTCAAAAAATATTAGCAGATATAGGAGAAGGAACTGAATTAGCACAATTAGTAAGAGCCATTGACAGTTTAGATGTAGCCTCATACAACGAAGCAAAAAAAATATTACAAAATAGAGAAAAAGGTTCATTAGATAGATTAGTTACTTTATTTACAGGTAATAATAAACAAGGCAGGTCTGCTGATTTATTATCAGGATTAATAAAAGTAAGAAATGTAAATAGCAAAAAATGGTTTGATAAGGCTTTTTATAATGTAAATAATAAAACAGGCACTAAAAATTTAAAAATAGTTCCTATTGATGATAAATTAAATACTTTAATAAGTAGACCTGATTTTAAAAAGGTATTTAATGCAACTAAAAAATTATTACAAACAGAAGGTGAAAAATTTGATTTAAAATTAATAGATGGAGTTTTATACAAAGAAGGTAGTAATATACCTTTAAAAAATATTCCTTTAAAATTATTACATAGATTTAAAAGAGGGTATGATTCCGAATTAAATCGTTTTTTTAATGTAGACCTTAAACAAGCTAGTCCTATGCAATTAGCAGTTAATCAAAATAGAAGAGCTTTTTTAAATATTTTATATGATTTATCTCCTGATTTAAAAACAGGTAGTAATATATATTCAGGAACATTTGATATAACTAAAGCGTTTGAATTAGGACAAACTTTACCAAGATTAAAAACTAAAGGTTTTCAACAATTAATAGAAAATTTAGAACAAATGACTAAATCTGAAAAAGACGCATTTATGATGGGAGCTCAAGAAGAATTACTATATGAAATTTTAGATGGACCAACTACTGGAGGAACTTTTATTAATAAACTTAAAAATAATACAAAAATGAAAAAAGTATTAAAATTTGCTTTTACTGGTAATGCAGATTTAAATAAAAAAAGTTTAAAATTTGATAAATTTTATGCAAAACTTACTGGTGAATTAGACAATAAAATAACTAATCAAGCTGTTGTAGGAAATTCTATGACTTCTACTAATTTTGCTATACAAAAGTCTTTAACTGATAGGAACGCAACTTTTGGTTTAAAAAATATGGTAAAAGAAGCTATTTCAGGAGATCAAGGAAAATTAAATGATTTAGAAATGCAATCTATGGGCAAAGAATTTTTAAAAATTTTAACGGAAATGGACGAGGCTTCATTAAGAATTATTCAAAAAGAATTAGAAGGTGGAGCAAAATGGACTGGGATAGTAAATAAATTTCCTAGAGCTTTTAAAACTATATTAAACAGTCCTTTTAGTCCAGCAGGTGCAGCTTATTTAGGAACTCAAGCCGAAGCTATTGGTGTTCCAGAATATGTAAAAGGAGTAGTAGGAGAAGGAATTAATGCTATTCCTTTTTAATAATATAAACAAAGGAGAAAAATAATGGGTTGGTCAGGTGGTACATTTACAAGAACGAATGGCACACATACAGGAACATCAGTATGGCAACAAGATAGAGATGCTGGTACTAAGATTGTTGCTGATAGACATGATACTAATGATAATGACTTAGCAACTGGTATTAATTCTTGTATTAACAAAGACGGATCAAATGCTTTTACAGGAGCTGCCAATTTAGGTAGCCAAAAGATAACAGCATTAGCAGATGGTACAGCACATACAGATGGTATAAATGCTGGTCAGATACAAGATGGCGGATTAATATTCCAAGCTACAGATAGTGGTAGTGCAAATACTTATGCTATAGCATTAACACCAGCAGTAACAGCTTATGTTGCAGGACAAGTTTTTCACTTTAAAGCAGCAAATGCTTCGTCTGGTGCATCTACATTAAATGTTAATGGACTAGGTGCTAAAAATATTAAAAAGAAAAATGACCAAGCTATTGCAGCAGGTGATATAGAAGAAGATGCTATTGTATCTGTAATATATGATGGCACATCTTTTCAGATGTTATCACAATTAGGTACATCAGCAGGTTCTATGAGTTCTTGGACATTATCTGGTGATAGTGGTTCTAGCCAAGCAATTAGTGATGGTAATACAGTAGATATAGCAGGGGGAACTGGTATAGATACAGTTGCAGGTGCTACTGATACAGTAACAGTAAGTGTTGATAGTACGATATGTAAGTTAAATGCAGCTAATACATGGGCAGCAGCACAACAAGGACGTACATCTACTGCAAGTATTACTGGTTCTACAGTATTAGATTTTACTTATCAAAACTTTATATTAACGGCTACTGGTAATTTTACACTAGCTAATCCTAGTACAGAAGCAGTAGGTCAATCTGGTATTATAGCATTAATACAAGATGGTACAGGAAGTAGAACTATATCATTAGGAACAGATTATGAAACAGCAGGTGGTAGTGGTTTAACTATATCTACAGGAGCAAATGCTGTTGACATTATACCATATTTTGTTAAAGCGTCTGGTTCTATACAATTAGGAGCACCACAACTTGCATTTGCATAAGGAAAATATAAATGTTTAATAATGAACTATGGCAAAAACCAGCAGGTGGAGCAGGTGGTGGTTTCTATACGCATCAAATAGCTAATTCACTTAGGTTGCCTGCTACTAGTAGTACAGCAGCAGACAATAGCAGATTAACACAAACATTTGGTA
>Ga0209337_1002042_pt1 | contig 14900 bp, 17 predicted proteins | sample LinPmetageLP53_FD_184044 | JGI IMG/M metagenome (GOLD analysis project Ga0209337, IMG submission 184044) | Marine viral communities from the Pacific Ocean - LP-53 (SPAdes) (version 2) | ecosystem: Environmental > Aquatic > Marine > Oceanic | place: Pacific Ocean | collected 2010-02-08
TGTAGAGGCTATAACTGCTTTGTATCAAGAGAAAGGGTTAAACTTTACTAGAGATGATTACGAAGCTATTATATCTGGAGAGGAACCAGTAGCAGATGCAGGGGCAGCAGCAGCAGATGCAGGGGCAGCAGCAGCAGATGCAGGGGCAGAGACAGGGGCAGAGACAGACGCAGCAGCAGCACAAACAGATAAAATTATAAGTGATAGCTCTCCTTTAGTTGTTGACGAATCACCTATTATACAAGGTGATCCTAAAAGTGTAGAAGAACTAAAAGTTGAAATAGGAAACCAAACAGACCCTGTATTGAAAAAGATATTAGAGAATGAACTTAAAGTAATCGAAGAAAAAGAGGCTAGACCTTCTATACAGGGTACTGATGCTAGAGCTACAGCACAGACGAATATAGATACTATGGAAAGAATAAGACAAGCTGCATCTAAGATTACCTTTGAAGAGTATAAAAAGATGAGTAGGCGAGAGTTAAGGGAAGCTGGATTAGGTGATAGACCTATGGATAGATTAGCTGCTTTTGGCATAAGACCTAGACAATACTTTAAAGACGGTGTAAAAAAACCAGAAACAGGTCAACTAGCAGATGAGTTAAAAGAATTTGAGAATGATAAAACTAAAGGCTTAAGTGATTTTGGTATAATAAAGCCAAGAGAAGAAGTGAACACACCACAATCAGATAGTGAAGAAGATACACCAGAATCAAATGCAGAGGCTGTTATGGCAGTGCTTAGAGCTATGAATGATGAATTTGATAGCTTAACACTTAAGGAGTTGAGTGATGAAGACGTAGAAACTTTCTTAGAGCAGAATGATGTTATACTAAATGAAAGGCTACTAAAACTTCTCAAGGCTGCACTTAAGTATTAAATAGGGTAATCTATAATGACTAATGTAAACTACCATACAGCTAACAGCATGAAGAATAAGAGGATGTCTGACATAAAGACAAACTCCTCTTTCTTAGATGACGCTATTACATTTCTTAAGAGTGATAGACTTAATTACAAAGATGAAGACCTCATGGAGATGTCTGCTAGTGATATTTCTGACAAAGTGCTAGAGCACATGAGATACCAGACTGTCAATGAGAGAACTATGTATAAGGACTACTCATTTATTGCAGATGATAAGACCCCACAGAAAGATAAAGAAGCCTTTACTAGGCTTATGTTTGCCTTTGATAATGCTAAAGGTGAGGGCTTAGTCTCTGCCATGCGCTCTGGTGACTACATTGGTGGTACACTATCCTCCCCTACTACAATGGCATCTGTTGCTGCAGGAGCATTCACAGGAGGTGTAGGAGGTGTTGCAGTTAAAACTGGTATAGAGGCGTTTAAGGCTGGAGCTAAAACTGTCTCTGCTACTGCCTTACGCAAGATGGGCAGTGGTATACTCAAGCGGTCCCTTGTTACTGCTGCTGTAGATGGTTCTGTAGCGGCTGGGGCTGATCTAGCTAATCAACGAATTAGACAGATAGGTGGCAAAGAAATTGGTGAAGAAAGAGATATTAGTTTAACTCAAGCTGGTGTATCTGGTTTACTAGGTGGTAGCGTAGGTGCTATTGCTTCTGCTATACCTGCTGTAGCTAAAACTAAAGCTGCAAGTAAAATAGCAGAAGCTACATTTGAAGGCGAAGCTGCTACTCAAGCAAAGCGTATAGCTGCAGTAGAGTTAGCTAAGAAACTAGATGCACAAGCTAAGAAGACACCAGAAGGTAAGGCACTAAGGAAGTACGTAGCTAACTCAGTACTACAGGCTATTGATCCTAAGATGGTTGAAGAGGGGAACATTGTAAGGACTGACATATTTAGTGAGGACTTACCTGATGGGTTGATTGGTGGCTTTGACCTGGGTACACTACAAAGAATTACATCTGCAGGGGTAGAGATAGCTCGTGAGATGGGCGTTACTATTACATCTGAAGGCACACCCCGTAAGCGTATTACAGAAGTTATAGCTGATAGTATTCGTGATGGTGATGGTAAAGCTATGGCTATAGTAGATGATATACGTAAGAAGTACAGCTTATCCAGAGAACAACTATCTACTGCTTATGCTGCTGAAGTGTCAGACGCTGCTCGTATACTTAGAACAGCTAGAACAGCAAGAGATGCTTTCGGTAGAGATATAGGTAGTGCTAGAGCAGCCAACTATGCAGACATGGTAGAGCGCCTATATGAACAGGGTATGTCACCTATTGATGCTGCTGATGCTAAAGCTATAGACTTAGCTGAGAAAGGTGGGATAGGTACATACGTAGTTAAGAAGGCTAAAGAAGCGGAGAACATGCGCCGTATGTTTATGACTTCACAGCCAGCTACAACTATGCGTAACAACATCTTCTCTGCAGCTATGACAGGCATAGACTTTGTAGATCAATTAAACACCAGTATAGTAAGAGTTATACGTAATGATCCAGAAGCTACAGCAGGGTCTACCTTTAAGGGTAGTGCTGATAACTTAGCTATGCTTACCAAGAATGCGTATGTAGCTGAAGCTCTAGTAGAGATGCTTAATGAGACAGCGCCCAAGCGTATGTCTAAGGTTTTCTTTGATGCTGCTATAGCTGAAAGTGTCACGTTACAAGAGAAGACGTTAATGACACAAGCTGGTGCTGCTGCAAACGTATTAAACACTATGTCTGACCGTGTAGTTAAAAGAGGTATCATAGCTGGTAGTATTAATAGACAACTACGTGAGTTAGGCAACGAAGACTTAGGTACAGACGTAATAGATATGATGCGTAAAGGTATGACAAATGAACTACCTGATAACATTCTACAAGAAGCTATTGATGAGTCCTTAGCGTTTACATTCCAGCGCAGGTTTGGTGGTAAAGATGCAAGTCAAGCCAACAAAGCAGCAGGTGCTCTAATACGAACTATACATAACTACGGTTTGACTCTAGCTATACCTTTCCCTAGATACCTAGCTTCACAAGCTAAGTTTGTAAGTGACTACACAGGACTGACTGTACTAAGACGTGCAGCAGCAGGTAAGCGTATAGATGATAAAGAGTGGGCTAAAGGTATGACAGGCGCTATGGGTATGGGCGCTCTGCTTGCTATGAACATGCAGAAGGTACACGATGGTACTGAGTGGAATGAAGTTATAGACCCTACCAATGATTTAGTGTATGATGGTCAGTCTGCTATGGGGCCACTTACTGCACAGCAATACATGATGGATCACTTTGCTAGGCGTATGGAGGGTATGGAGACTAAAGATACAGCTACCGTACTGAAAGACTTAAGTAAGATACTGGGAGCATCTGAGTTTAGACCTGATACAGGTATTGTAAATGACTTTGTTAGATTTGCAGAGGGTACAGACACTAAGGGTTTAGAGAGAAGTATAGCAGACACATTAGCTCCTATGTCTTACCCTGCTGCTGTACTCAAGGATTTCTATGGTCAGTTTGATCCACGTTCAGCTTACCTAGCTAATGCAGAAGATGCTACTATAAGTACGATAGACTTGTATGGAATGAACATTAGTATGGCTTTCCTTCAACGTGCTACAAAGCAGTTACCTGACTTTAATACACAAGTGATGGCTAATACGTTTAACGAGATGTTTGGTACTGATATAAATCCTGATGGTATTATAAGCTACCTAGAGTTTGCCAGTACATCCACACGTACTGCGTATCAGTCTGACTACTCTAAGGATGCATTCGGTAATGACTTAGGCTATGACGCTATAAGTATGGATATTACTGCAGATGGACCTAGACGTATTCTTAACCCTTTGGATAAGCAACTTACAGGTATGATAGGTAGACCACCTAAGAACAAGTTACAAAGGGAGATTACACGTTTACAGATAGATGCTTTTAAGGACATTTATAATCCGTATCAAGAAAAGAACAGAACCTTAGAGATATTCTTCCAACAGTTTTCACAAGGACGCTTTGCTGATACAATGGCTAACTACATCGACTCCCCTGAGTATCAGGGCTACGATGCAAGTAGACAAAAGTTGGCGTTGATAGAAATGTCTAGCTCAGTTAAAACTATCTACAGGGAAGCTGTTAAAGATCACTTGGAAAGGTTTGTTACTGCTAAGCCTGAAATACGTGCAGATTATGAATCATTCATACGATCTGAATATCAAGGTATGTCTAAGCGAGAGAGAGACTATGCTAATGTTAATTGGGAGAATAGTAGAGAGTTGTATAGTCCTATCTTTGAAGAAAAGGATATGGGTATAGATGATGCAATGAAATGGATTAATTCTACAACTAATTTAACAGAAGAAGAGAGGCGTATATTTGGTACAAACGTGCTAAGGAAATACACAGAGCATGGCTCAATTCTCAGGAAGAGAGCTAAGTCTAGTGCTAATGATAAAGCATATCAATATATGGAATAGAAAGAGGGGCCGCTTGGCCCCTTTTGCTTTTGTATAGCTTATCGTTCTGTATTCAGATACTTTATAGCTTTTTCTAGTCCATTTACATTCTCACCAAAGTTACCCAAACCCCTATTACACTGAGGGCATAGCCAACCTCTAAACACACCTGTTTTATAACAATGATCTAAATGAAAACCTCTCTTTGTTTTAGAAACGTGTCTACCACAGCAATCACATGTATCTTTTAAGTCTTTTATATGCTTAGCTCTAAGTATGTTCCTTACAACACTAGCTTCATTGTCACAATCTTTACATATACCTTTTAAATGTACTACACCTGACTTACAGGACACCCCAATACCAAAGTATTGCTTAGTCCAAGGCTTAGTTTTATTACATACATAGCACTCCTTTTCTTTTTCTTCTTCTATATCTGTATTATCTTTACCTTTAAAAAGCTCTAATTGCAAGTTTATATTTCCTTTGGTAGGTTTACGCAGAACGTAACCACATTAGCGGAGTCGTTGGGCCTGGTATTTAGTAATGTCTTCTTAAGCTCCGTAGCTGCTGCCCTACAATCGTCATACTTGTCATACATATAAGGGCTAGTTTGAGCGTAATGTAGCCCGTGGTTAAACATTATAAACACCAGAACCCAAGCCATTAGACTAGACCCTGAACGAGTGCGATGCCAGCTTGTGCTACAGGTATTACTACTTCGACAGCTACGCCGTAAGTAAGAAGTGCTAGTGTGTAAAATTCAATCATCTTTGTTCTCCTTTTAGATGTTGTTGTAGTTCTTCATAACCACCTATGTGATTACCTTTTATATCCCACACTTGGGGTACAGTTGTTATACCAGCTTTTTTGAATAAGTCAAGTATCCATTTAGTATCATCAAGAGAATAATAAGTAGCTATGCCACCCTTATCTGTAATCATACCCATAACTTTAGAACAGTAGGTGCAGCCTTGCCGCCCTACCACTGTATATATTGTATTCCTCATACCAAGTCTACTATCTCACAAGAGTCACCACTACACGCCATCGTTTGCATACCTGCTGTGTTGTCTTCATTCTCGTACTTAGATAGTTCAGTCCAATCAATACCTTTAGGCATAGACTGTAGCAGTTCTTCATAGTGTTCCTTAGTGCAGTCCTGATAGGGTGCTTGCTGGTAAGTATGATCAGAGTGTGGCAAGAAAGACACACCTGACATCTCATCAAAGTACTTGTAAACAAAAGCTCCAACTTCCATCCACTCTTCATCTCTGACTGAGATAGTTACACTAGGCTTGTGCTCACACCAATGCCTTTGATAGGTTAGCCAAGTCTCTAGCTGTTCTATAGCAGTCATGTCGTTACGAGTTACAGCACCCTCTGGTGATCTCTGTGGGAAGCTAAACACAACTGTAGAGTCAGGCTTCATAGCGCAAGGTTCACTAGGAATACCTTTGTCTGCCATGAACTTAGTAAGTGGGTCTTTTACATCACCACGTACAGTACGGACATAATATGGGCTATGCCTAGCATGGATACCAGACGCACTATCCACAAGTTGTGATACCGTTCCCGATGGCTTGACACAGGTAATTGCAGTAGACGCAGGTATACCCAAACGCTTAGACCATTTAAAATTAGTAGAGACAGAGACATTTCTTAAGTACTCCAATGTTTTATCAAGACCTTTATTGTTACTGGTCATAAGTGGGTTATCCATTATCCCTGTGAGTGACACACCAAGCAGTCGTTCTTCTTCTGTATTATGCTGCCACACCTTTCGCAAGTAAGGGAACTTTGTATAACTGCTTTGGATCGTCCCAAGTATAGTGGCGTGTCTGACTTTTCGCTCCAAGTCTTCAAGCGTGTCAGTGGCCCGTACAACCACCTCTGTAAGATTGCAGAACTGGTTTGGGCGTAATATGATCTCACTGCATGGGTTAGTTCCAAAGTCGTAGTTAGGATCACGTCTACCATACTTAGCAGCTTGTTTCTTACTTGCCTCACGATTAAATACACCACGCTCTCCTGATTTACTCTCTACTAGTGCTTGCCACTCACGCATATATGTTTCCATGTCAGGCTTCTCAGTATAGCTGACACTGTTGTTAGCCAAGGCTCTCCAAGATGCTGTATCCCACCACTGACCACTCTTGGCGTGACGCATACGATCATCACTAAGGTTAGATAGAGAAATCATAGCACTACGGCGTACACCACCTACAACTACTACCTCACCAATCTTACACATAAGATCGTGGGCTTCAATGCTAGAGAGCTTACGTCCCTGTGCATTCTTAAAGATAGTGATAGAGAAGTTAAAGAGATCAACTAGAGGTGCAGGGCCACTAGCTCTACCACCAAAGGTTTTTAGTCTTGCACCAGCAGGACGTACACGAGATACATCCCACTGTGGTATCTCACCAGCCCACAGGAGTGCCAACACTTGTCTAAACCCCTTAGCCCACCCCTCTTTGCTATCCTTGACAACGACAGTAGTATCACTGTAGAACAACTGAGGCACTTCAGGGAGCTTGGAGACATACTGCCTCTCAACACTGAACCCAACACCAGTACCACACAAGAGAATGAACATAGCCTCATCGAAGGACTTAGGGTCATCTACGGCTAGGTAGCTACAGTTGTAGCCAGCAGTGTTGTCACGCTCTAGTGCAGGGCCAGCAGTCATCATAGCTCTCATGCTAGGCATTACTTCTAAGTTAAGTATTGCTTCCTCAACCTCTGATTTTGTAGCTGGGTCTACATGATGTGCTACTACATTGTTTATGTAGCGGCCCACAGTCTCGCCCCATGTCTCACGTCCTTTGCTATCGTAATACTTGGCATAGCGTGACAGAGCAATAAAGCTCTGGTAATCTGTTGGTAGGTAGTTACTCATTTCTCTCTCACCTCTAATTTATCTACAACTAAACCATCTACATCGTATAGCAGGTTTCTTATTACATCTTCTACTGCTTCTTCATTCTTACCATCAATAGGTAAAAAGTTTTCTTCTGGATCAACTCTTACTGATACGTTTATATTAAAGTCTTTAGTATTATCTTGCATCACCATTGCCCTGTAATGTACCTTTCTGTTTACGCATACTAAGTTTGTCTAAGTTCTTTCTAGCTATAGAGGCCATGTCCACATTAAGGTCACGGCAAAGTGCTGCGATGTACCATAAACAGTCACCAAGCTCGGATGCAATAGCATCTCTATCAAGTCTATCATCACGGATCATCTTCTTTACTTTGTTGGCTACCTCACCAGCTTCTCCTGCTAGTCCCAGCGCTGGGTAAACTATCTCTGCCTCCTCTGGGTAGATAGCTGTTTTCTCTGCAAATTCACTGTACTCAGTCATAGATATATCTATAGTCATATCGTTGTAGTACTCAAAAGCTTCTATGTCTGTCTGGTTGATCATTTATGTAACTCCTTGTAACGATTTTTAAGTCTGTTTAGATACCAAATAGCTTTATCAATATCTTGTAAACCATTCTTATACTCATGTCTCCACAAGTACTTTAGTACGTTAGCAGCGTGTGGTGCTGTAGAGCCTGACATATTCTCTGTCATTGCTTCTATAGCTTCGATGCACTCTATGCCACTATAATTGTAGTGTACTGGATGATTTACAGGATCATAAGCAGTCTCATGTGGAGTATCGCTTGTGTCGTAGTCTGTACCATCAAACATATCTTTTAAGCTAAACTCTTTTGTTACGTCATTCATATTAGCAGTTTCCTTCTGTCTTAGTCCACTTGTTTATAGTATAAACATTACCTTTCTTAGTAACATTAGGTTTACTAATAGCAGGTTTTTCAACAATGTCAATACCCATTAGCTCATTTCTTCTTTTCTCTACTAAATCATATATGTCAGGATTATCTTGAGCGTAGTCTAAGAAGGCAGACATCATAGTTAGTATATCCATCATGCAACCACGTATTTGTACTGGTACATCACCATCTGGATTCATAAGCATGGATGTATTTATCTCACCATCCCAATCTTCACCGTCTTCCCAATTAATAGCTCTTATAACTAAGGCCATTTCGCCAGGTTTTATGTCTACTCTAGGTTCGTCACTCATTAAGTTCTCCTCTTAGTCTTAAGTGGTATCTTGTCTACTCTTATAGGCTTACCTTTTTCCTTTAGCCACTCTTGAGGTATAATTCTGTGCGCCCATAGTATGTTATTTTTGTCACACCACTCAAAGTATCTTGACTTAGCGCCCTTGTATAGCTTAGCCTTTGCGTTACTAAATACAAAGCGTATGTCTAACTCAGGGTGTTGCTTGTGTATCTCTAAGTGTTTACGTCTATCCTCGCTGTCAAATATACCCTTAGTTTCTATTATGATACCATTATCTAGTACAAAGTCAGGTGTGTAAGTTCTGTATCTTAAGTCTTCCCACTCAATCTTTAGTGCCTCGTACCTAACTTTCTTTTGGCAGTCTTTTAGTACCGCAGCAATCTGTTTCTCTAGGCCACTGCGGTATCTACCTTTATTGTGGAACTTCAAGGTGTACGTAGTCTATCATTGGAGGCTCCTTAGCTTTAGACATCACAGATGGAAGTGTCTGTAACGTAGGCCAGCAACGCTTCTTGTAATCACAAAAGCCACATGACCTGCCTAGCTTTATGTTGCCTGTAGGCTTCTTGTAGAATGTCTCAGGCTCTGACTCAAAGCAACGCCTAAAGGGTTTGTCTTCATCTAAGTAGGCCACTGTATCCTTCATGTTATCTAAGACTTTATCTTTATCTACGTTAGCAGCAGAAACATACTTAAAGTCTCCTGTACCTTTGTTGATTACCCACCAGCCACCTACAGCAGCGTCTTCTGCTTCTGCATAGCCTACAAGCTGTGGTACATAACCAAAGCCATCACCTGAGTTAAGTGCTTCAAAGCTTGCAAACTTATTGGTGTATGACCAAGGTGAGGCAGACTTAACGTCATCCACCTTACCGTCTAGCTTCATGTCGTACTCGCCGTTAATCTTCCTACCATCTAAGTCAAGTGTAACTCTTTTGTTATCTTCAAACTCAACATCAGCACCACGTAGTAAGCCTTTAAACACAGCCTCTACAATATCACCAATCATCATCATCATTAAGAAGCGTGGTGGAAAAGCTTGCTTGTGCTCTGGTTCATTCTTATCAAACCAAAGCTGGCAAGTAGGACGCCCAATGTTGGACATCCTTATCTTAAATGCATCCCGTGGACCGCCATTGAATTGCTTGTTCATAGCTTCTCCAATGTCAGACATAACTTTATCAATTATGCTTTGATCCATACCCTTGTTACCACTAAGAACAGAGTTCATATAGGTGTGAAGGGATAGCTCAGCAGGGTGCTCCATTACTCAAACTCCTCCACGTCAACTATAGAAGCAATAATTTCCTTTTCATCATCAGCTACGTCCTGACGGTTGTTTTCATCCCACTTAGATAGGATGCCAGAGTTAGTAACTTCTACGAAGTCTAAGAAGTCCTTTAGTATTTCGTTGTCACCTTCTTGTACATCCACTAGATCAGGTGTAGTAAATGTGTAGGATGCATACTGATTTCCGTTAGGAAGATCGTGTACTCCAGCACCTAGTGTTACGTTGAACTGAATAGGTAGTTTGCTCTTACGTGATACTGTTGATAAGAAACCATTGAGAGCTTTAACACTCATCTTATTCTTAATGTCAGTAACAAATGGCATGTCAACGTAGTCACCTACTATAGGCTTACCTTCTACATCTACAGCGTCATCAATAGTGATAAGACCAAAGACAACCATAGTACGGCTTATAGAACGGATTAGGTTCTTTGTAGTCTCTGATGCTGCATCCCAATCTTTTATATATCCTGGTCTACCTAAGTTAAAACCACCTTTAGTATCCTTGAAGTCACCCTTAAGATCAGTTGCCATAACTGTCTTATTCATGGTGTTTAACTCACTATCAAACTGCGTCCACTGCTGACGCACAGCAAAGATTCGTATCTTAGGATTCTCTGTGTAGATAGATGTATCTTCATCTAAAGAGAGCTTATATACGCCTACAGGCATAACCTCTGTCTTGATGTTTTTACCAGCTACTTCCAGCAAGCCCATCGTCGCTTGGTGTATCTGTGTTAGCCGTGCCAAGGATGCCTTAGCTGATGGTGCTCCTGTGTTAGCTACACCCATCATTTCTGCTGAGAACATTAGTTTCTCTGGTACTGTTAGTTGTGTACTCATAGTTTGTATACCTTTTATCTGAGTTTGGATGTCTAGTTATACACTAAACGTCCACCGTGTCAAGCCAATTCTTTCCTATTTTTGCTTCTAATAGTAGTGGCACATTCATTGTCACACCGTATGCCTCTTCTACTAGATCGTTTAAGTCATTATTTAAGTCATTAACTATTTGTATTACTTGATCTTTCTCCTCTGGGTGTATGTCTACTACCGTTGAATCATGCACTGTATTAACGAGGCAAGAATGCAACGGTTTCAATCTATCTTCTAATTCATTTAGTACTACAGGTACAACATCACCAGTGGCAAAGCCTTGAACAGGGTAATTCTTTATCATCGTAAAGAATGTAGGTGTGCCATTAGCTCTGCGCTCACATCCTGGAAATGCATACTGTCTACCTGATACGTTAGTAATCTTCTCTAGTCGTATAGCTTCATTACCTAAAGCTTTGTGCCACTTAGCTATTCCTTTATATTTGTTAATGAACTCCTCATAGTATGCTGCTTCTGCCTTACTTCTGCCATACCCACTCGCTCCAAATAATGGGGCGAATGTATGTTCTTTTGCTTGTTGGCGTGTTGTAGGTTGCCCTGCGTCACTGATAACCTTTGCCGTGTAGGAGTGTACATCAAATCCTGTATTGATCTCCTGCATGGCTACAGTGTCCTGTGCTAGGAAAGCAGCCGTTCTGAACTCAAGCTGAGCAAAGTCAGCCTCACAAATCAGACCGCCATCCCAGCGAGATACAAACACACGTTTTACTGGAAAGGTTCCTCCTCTTGGCATGTTTTGCATGTTAGGGTTTCTTCCACTAAACCTACCTGTGGCTGTGATGTGCTGGGTAAGAGTGACGTGGAGATAGCCGTCTGCTCTGGTAAAGTCTGTAATACCTTCAACGAAGGAACTGAGGTAGGAACTAATAGCTGATAAACGGCGTAGATCACCAAGAAAATTAACAGCGTAATCAAGATTTCTGGTCTTAGCATTCGATATAAGTACATCTAATTTATCCTTTCCTGTACCAAATCCATTGGCGCTAACCCAAGACTTGTTAGGTGGGAAGAACCCAAGTCCTGCAAGCTTGTCTAGCTTCTTAAGTTGGTATCCTCTAGCGAAACAATCCTTACAGTTGTTAGGCTTAGAATAAGGCGTACCATCTTTCTTTTGTTTGAATGTCTTACCTTTACCCTTACATATAGGGCAGGTAAAAGCTCGTGTCTTATATGTACGTTCTGTATTCTTATTAACTATATCTTTAAACTCAGCCTTACTGTTAGCGTAGTCAAACAGATCAACCCAAGTCTTCTTCTCTTTTAGAGTACAGCTATAGACAACGCTAGACATCTGCTCTGGTGAGTTAAGATTAACTGGTGTGTCTCCCATAAGCATACGTATTTGCTTTGTAAGTCTTTCTTCTATAGCTACCTTTTCTTCTTCAAACTCCTTACGCACTGCTTCTAAGGTGGGTCTATCCACCCTGACTCCTGACATGTACATTCTTGTGAGGGTTTTACAGGTTCTGAATGTGACTTCTCTGACTCGTAGTAGAGAGGTTGACTCTGGTTTGGCGTAGTCATCTTCGATAGAGAAGAACAACTCACGAGTAACGTCGAGATCACGCCGCAAGTAAAAGCTAAGCTCATTGATAGGTATTTCATTTGTGTTGTATCCTTTTTTAAAGTACTCCTTTAATGTATCGTCTTTCTGGAAGTCTAAGTTTCTGCGCTGGGCGCAACCGTCCATACTTAGTACATCTTTCTTTCCTCTTAGTAGTATGTACTCTGCCAGCATGGTATCATATATATCCCCATCATACGTGAAGCCACACTCCCACAACCACATAAGGTCATGCTGTGCGTTATGCATGATGAGTAGTGTAGTCTCATCTAAGATCAACTGTATCTGCTTGGCTTGTAAGCCAGAGCTATCTTTCTTTTCTACGTGGTCTAGTGTAAAGAGATGTGTCTCTTCGACGTTATCTATATTTTGTGTACCCACTTGGGTAAGCGTATTGCCAGCCTCAAAGGGGTCCATGTGTACTCTACCATTACGTTTGGTAGTTGTGTTTTCAACGTCTAATACTAGTCTCATCTCATCTCCTTACGCAGTATACTGACTACGATCACCATCTAGTTCACAGTGGACAACCCCATGCCATCCACCCTTTAGTTTATTCTTAGCTATGTTTAAGTGCCGTTGATCGTCTTGCTCATCTGCACCCTCTACTAGCTTATTACGAGAGATAAGTATCATCAAGTCAGCTTCACTTGCCTTGCCTGTCTTACTGCCTTCCATCATAGACTGATCTACGTAGACCTTACCTTCTGCATCTGCTGATAGCTGGGACATCCATATCATAGCGCAATTGTGCTGCTTGGCAATATTACGTGCATGAATAGCTGCATCCTTGAGGTATACGTGTGAGTCAGAGCCACCCTTTGAGGCAAACTTATCACCCATGTCTAGTACAACTACATCAGGAGAGTAAGCCTTAACTATAGCCTCTACCCATGCCATATCTTTTCCTGTGCTATCCTTTACAAAGATGTTCTCAGTAACAGGCTTGTAACGGGCTGCAGCGAGTGCGTAGTTGCCCTTAACCTCTTCCATTGACATAGAGGTGGCTGCACTTAGGTAACGTGCTCCTACACGATGTGAAGGCTCTTCATTGCATAACACCATACACCTAGCTCCTTGTGCAGCAAAGCCGTTTGGAGAAGCTATAGTGGACGCATGAAAGCTTGTCTTACCTGTGTTAGGTCTAGCACCTACAATAACTAAATGCCCTGCACTTATACCTTCTACTTTCTTAGCTAAACTAGGTATGTTCCACTTCCACTGACACTCAATAGCGTTAGCCTTTAGTAGTGCATCAATAGACATATCATCCCAATCAACCTTAAGGTTAGGCATGAAGTCATCTTGGTAGTTCTGTATCAAGTTACGTAGTGGCTCTAGGCTGTGATCACCACCATTAACATAATCAAAGCCAATGTTAGCTACCTCCTCACCTACTACCTGCTGAAACATCTTAGACATAACTTCATTAGCTATGCCCTGCGACATAGGGTCTTCTTTGTTAATCCTACGGAAGATTTCTTTGTATGCATCCTTGTTGGCTGTAGTTAATGTATTGCTGGTAAAGAACAACGCCTCTAGCTCAGCTATGCTTATGTCTTTTTCGTATGTCTCCATAGCATAATCTATAGTCTTTTTTACAAGGCGTATATCCTTGGTGAATAGTTTGTCTGGGCAGCGTACTCCTTTGTTATTTTCATAGAACTCTTTATTTAAGAGTGTCTTGATTAATGCGAACTCCATCATTGTATGAACGCCTTTCTTAACTGTGCTATATCACGTTGGATATATGCTATCTCTACTTCAATCTCCCTACGCTTAGGGGTGAGGTGTTTAGTAGTGCCTAGAATAACTAGACGCTTGGCTTCAAGATCAGACATGTGATCCTTTAGCTGACGTAGCTTCTTACTCATCTGCTGTCTTCCTTTCTCTTATAAGTATTGTTAGCCTTTGCTCTTTCTATGGCTCTCTGCTTTTCTTTCTCATCAAACTCTCTAATATTCTGTAAGCAGTTCTTGAGTAATATCTTGTTGAATACTTCTAGCTTCTCTATTCTCTCCTTAGCTATCTTTAATTCATATTCCAGGTTTTCTATCTCACCAACCATGCTCATAACTTTTACCTCTAATCTACCTTCTCCCATCTAGTGCCTCCCACGAAACAGGAAAGATGTCAAGCATTATTTTATCTATGTGGGCTGCAACTACTCTTGTTTCGTATTGTGTGTCATCTTTGCATCGTAGGTTACACATATCAGAGAAGGCATCCAAAGAGCCTGACCACCACCACTCTGTCATAGTTGACTGTGGGAGTACCATACGTGCTTGTTCAGGACATACACCCTGACTTAGTAGTTCTTTATACAAAGTCAAGGCTTCACCTATCTCTCTGAAGTCTGACCATACATCTACGCTACCTGCGCTGCCTTGCTTTTTATTCTCACTACGTCCACGCCACTCTTCAGGTAAATAGAACTCTGGCTCATTATCTACATACCTACGACTAATCTCATTCCAGCGTAGAAACTTATGCTTCACAAGCTGCCTAGCTACGAAGATGGGAGCCTTGATGTGGAAGCTGGCGAAGCAGTGACCAAAAGGGCTGATGTGCTCATGCTTGGCTAGGTATCGTATTAGGCGTGTATCTTTGTCAGTTAGAACAGGGCGCATTGCACCACCAGCTTTGCCTGTGTAGCCTTGTGCTTCACTTTGCTTACCAAAG
>Ga0209337_1002043_pt1 | contig 14897 bp, 27 predicted proteins | sample LinPmetageLP53_FD_184044 | JGI IMG/M metagenome (GOLD analysis project Ga0209337, IMG submission 184044) | Marine viral communities from the Pacific Ocean - LP-53 (SPAdes) (version 2) | ecosystem: Environmental > Aquatic > Marine > Oceanic | place: Pacific Ocean | collected 2010-02-08
CAATCGTGTTGTCTTGTATCTTGTTGACTCCAGTTGAGCCACTAATTTCTGTTGGCATTTACTACTCCTATGGTTTAGGTGTTGCGTCTTTTACAGCTTTAATTGCCTTGTGCCACTCACCTGTTGCATCTAACTTACCAGCAGTCATATCGTGATATAACTTATCTAGTTGTTCTGCAATTGCTTCATAAGCTTTTGCCCTTGTTCTTTGGTATGCGTTACCATCATAGACACCTTGCAGTCTTGTAACCTCTGCTGCTAGTGCTTCTGTTGTGGGTTCAGTTTGTCCTGAATCTAACCACTCTAAAGTGTCACCTCTCAATACCCATTCAGCACCCGGCTTTAAAGATTGAAGGGCATCGACTGTTGTCATCTCATTTGCCATTTCTTGCTCCTGTTAAAATTAAATTAATCATTGTTGTATTTCCATAATAGTCAGTGTACGCAATGAATCACTATCTCCCGAAAGTCTTGCAGAGTTAGTATTAACATTATTTTTGTACTCAACATTGTATGTATAGGCTGTATTTGCGGATTTAGCGCCTGTTAAGTATTGAAATGAAAAAGAACCATATGGGTCATTTGCACTAGCTGTTCCTTTTGCATATGATGTAGTTAAAGTTTGAATACTATTTGAACCATCAGTTAAATTAAAGCGAATATAAGCGTTAGCATCAAACATAACTACTCCATTAATACTGGAAGTAATCAAAAGTTTATTTGCACCTTTAGTTGTTATAGTTAAATCTGTAAAAGCATCAAGATAAGAACTACCTGTTGCTGCATAAGCACTAGTCTGTGTGGAAACAACTTGTACTATACTACCAGCTGGCATACTCACACTCGTCATTCCCGATAGCTGATTCTGTAAGGCTATAGTGCCTGAACCATCTGCGGTTTCTAATTGGTCTACTTTAATTTTTGATGCCATTATGCTGATACCTCCATAACTTTAATTGATGAGCTTAATGTGCCACCATACTGTCTACCACCACCAACTCCATTAAAAGTAACTGTTCCAGCATTGGGCATACCACACCTTATTTTGAAAGTTGTAGCGTTTGTTGAACCAGCAGATACAAAATGATTTACATAAGCAGTACGCATCTCATTGGCTTTGTCACTATATGTTTTATTGGATGCTAAACAATCTGCTGTAGAATCTCTAAATAATAACAGCCCAAAAGGATTAACAATACTTGTAGCAAAAACAACTTCAGCAATTATGAGTAAATTGTTAGTTGCTTTTTTGGGTGTGATAGATACTGTCATAAATTCTGTACCCTCTGTGTTTTGAGGAATGGTGTCATCATCGGGTATAATTGTTGTTCCAGTAGAAACAGCAGTTGTTTGATAATTTACAACTTGTACTATATGACCAGCAGGCATCTGTAAATCAAAACCAGTTGGTGCTTGTATTGCTTTAACTTCTAATGTACTCATACCACACTCCAGTTTCCGTTGACTGTGACTGTGTAGCCATCAGCGATTGTAATCGTGCCACCGCTTACACCGTTCTTGTCACTAGGTATTGTTATATTCTCGCTTATTGTCTGTGCGTTGGTTCGTATAATATGAGCAGTACCTAGTCCTGTCACATTGGCTAGTCCATCTGTGGCTAGCCCAGTTATACTTCCGTCACCGTTTACTACTACTGCCATTCGTTACTCCTATATTTCTTTCCAATTAGTTGTGTCTTCATCCCACCTATAAGGCTTTTCATCTGTAGGAAAAGTTACTGGTGCTTCCCACTTACAAGTTGATTCATTAAGTGTCCAAGAAGCGTAAGGTTTTGGTGCAATGAATGCGTCTTTACTAGAATCATATGTATAACCTTTTCCAGCAAAATTCTTTCTAATAGAAGCATTATAAGAAGTCTGCACCCAAGTACCACTTAGTGTATCAATGTGTGCTTGTTCAGCAACAATAACTTCTGTAACAACTCCACTTTCTATTTTTGCAAAATGTGCCATATTAAATCCTATTGAAATTTGTATCTAATTATTACAACACCTGAACCGCCAGAGAAACCATCGGGATTAGAGTTAGCATTATGACCATTGCCACCTCCGCCACCGCCTCCGCCTGTATTTGCAGTTCCAGCAGTAGAGAGTACACCAGTGTTATAACCACCACCGCCTCTACCTCCACCACCTCTACTACCCGGAGTAAAATAATGACCATTAGAGAAACTTCCACCGCCAGCACCACCACCAGCGTAATAAACTTCTGTTCCTGTTATAGAGGAAGGTTTGCCTTCTGCTCCATAACCACCCGGATTTCCTCCACTTGCCCAACCAACTTGATAAGCACCGCCGCCACCGTGTCCACCTTGTGCGTGTGAACGATTTGAAGCACCAGCGTATCCTTGACCTGAAACTCCTGTTCCAGCTGTAGTTACTGTCTGCCCACTACCTCCTCCTGAACCACCATTTCCGGGATTAGAGCCATTAGGTGAACCATAACCACCACCAGTAGAAGTTATTGAACCAAATACTGAATTAGCACCAGCAGCACCAACAGCATTACCACTACCGCCAGCCCCTCCAGCACCAATTGTTACTGTGTATGCTTGTGCAGATACTTCAAATTCTTCATCTTCTCTATATCCACCAGCACCACCGCCACCACCGTGAGTATGTCCGCCACCACCTCCACCTCCAGCTACAACTAAGTAGTGGACATAATCAGGTGCTGCACTTACTGTAAATGTACCACTTGAAGTAAATGTATGAACTTTGTAATCTCCATCAGTTGTAACAGTACCGCCAGTAGCAGCACCAATACCTAGACCTGTAAATGTTTGCCATCCTACACCATTCCATTTATATTTAATTCCACCATATGTATGGACATCATTTGTTGATGGACTTGTTGGAAATGCCATTAGACTTGTAACCAAATATTACTAGAACCATCATTAGTTCTAATATAAAGTTTATCGTTTGTAGTGTCGTGCCAGAAATCACCTATTGCTGGTGAACCGGGAGCAGAGCCACTAGATGTATGAGTTGCTCCAGCACCAGATAAACCAGAACCATCACCATCAGTCGTTAATAATGTACCTGTAGCATCAGGTAGTGTAATCGTTCTGTCTGTACTCGTATTAGGAGCAGTTACAGTTAGTACCCCTGTTCCTGAAGCGTTGCCTTGTATTTTAACTTTACTCATTATGCTATCACCCAAGTTGAACCCGTTGGAATCGTAACTGAAATTCCTGAGTTGATTGTAATCGGACCAGCAGTCATAGCGTTGTTGCCACTAGTTATGCTATAGTTAGCTGATATGGTATGTGCGTGTTCGTACAAACCTTTGTCTGTAGTGTTACCACCGCCTACTGGAGACCAAGCTGAACCATCGTAAATCTCAGCACTAGTGTCTGTAGTATTGAATCTCATATAACCAGCAGAAGGTGAGCCATCTCGCTGACCTGTTGTACCTGCCGGTAACTCTGCTGAACCTGTGGCTGATGTCTTAGAAACTAAACCTGAAGTTGATATTACTGTTACCTGCCAAGCAGAACCATTATAGATTCTAGTTTCGTTTGAAGAAGTATTAAAGTACCAATCACCCGTTGTAACTGCATCACCATTATTGTCTACTGTAGGATTAGAGCTTTGAGCTCCTAGATAAAATTCATCTATTGAGTCTTTAGTTGCTGCTGCGGCTGTCGCACTAGCTGCTGCGGCTGTTGCTGATGTAGCTGAAGCTGTAGCGGATGTAGCGGCTTCAGTAGCTTTAGTCGTTGCTGTGCTTGCTGAAGTAGACGCTTCACCTGCTTTAGTAGTTGCTGTTGTAGCACTACCTGATGCTGATGTTGCTGAACTAGCAGAAGATGTTGCACTAGAGGCTGCTGCTGTAGCACTTGATGCTGCGTTAGTAGCCGATGTAGACGCTTCTGAGGCTTTAGTTGTAGCCGTAGACGCCTGTGTTGTAGCAGTAGAAGCTGAAGTAGAAGCACCACTAGCACTCGCTGCTGCTGCGTTTTTAGATACTAAAGCTGCTGCTTCTGCTGTTTCTGCGTTAGTCTCAGCAGTTTCTGCATTAGTTTCTGCAGTTTCTGCTGCTGTCTTAGCTGTATCTGCACCCGTCTTAGAAGTAGCGGCTGCTGTGGCACTAGCTGCGGCTGCGGTAGCACTTGCGGCTGCTGCTGCTGCATCTCCTGTTATACTAGCGGCACTTGCTGCTGAGGCTGTAGCACTTGCTGCGGAAGCTGTAGCACTTGTGGCTGAAGCTGTAGCTGAAGTAGCTGCGTTAGTTTCTGCCGTCTCTGCGTTAGTTTTGGCTGTCTGGGCGGCAACTTTGGCTGCCTCAGTATCTGCAATTAGTGCATCTAAGTCATAACTATCCGCTAAAACCGATGATGTTGCAATTCCGTGTCCTCTATCAATACTCATTATGTAATCCTCTGACGCATACGCATTACTGCAAGATATAATTTCTGCCTTCTAGTCGGGTAAATCCTTCTCTTCCTACTCTTTTTCATAAAACTCTCCTAGGTTTAATGTGAAACTCTCCCCTTTCGAGGAGAGCTCCGTGGTTAAAACTACGAACTAAGTTCTTGAATAGAACCCGGACGAACAACTTTACTACCATAAACAGTATCAGCCGTGAACAAATCTGCTAGTTGAGATTGTACATACTGTGTCTGTGTACGGATGTTTTGTTGAGTAGCTAGTACCAAAGCATCTTTTTGGAACAAGAATGCTTTTTCAGTATTACCAGTACCTACTTGTGTAGACATATAAACGTCTACTCCGTAAATCATACCAATTTTACCTGTCTTGATTGCGTTACCGCTACCAATAAACGCTTGCTCAGTAAATCTTTCTTCAGCCATTAGTGCAGTCATACACGATGGAGTAACGATTAGAGAACGGTCGTTTAAAGGAACGTCATTATCGTTAAGATTTTCAAGAGCGATTAGGATTGAAGCATCCCAATCTGTTACACTTGCAATTACTGCATTACCGCCAGTTAGTGCTGCTGCACCGTCTAGGTCAGTAATTAACGCAGAGTCGATATTTTTTGCTAGTGCATAGCCAGCGTCGTCTGTGTAGAAACGTCTCATTGAATTTAGTGCTTGTAGTTCTGCAATATCTTCAATTTGTGTCGACCATTCAAAGTGCTTGTTGATAACGATATCTGTGTGTACCGCAGTATCTGTTACAAGCGTAACTGCTGTGTCTTTAACTTTCGCACTTGCAGCATTACGTCCCGGTGTTGGGATGTGAATAGTGTCACCTTTTTTTCCTACGTGGTTTAGATTGCGAACTAGATTAGCCGCAACTAGGTTTGCTTTATACGTTGCTATTACCTCGTCACTCCATAGTTTTGGAATAAACTTGGCTGCAGTCGTAACTGTCATATTTGCCATTTTAATTAACTCCTATAAGTTATATTAGCTTTTATTAAACAACCCTACCGTCTGCATAAGCCGCAAAGATATCATCTTCTAACGATTCATACCTACTAGGGTCTTCCATTTTTAAACGTATGAGGTCAGCTCTTCTATATGTCTTTCCTCCTGCGTTTGAGCCTGAAGATGACCTTGATTCCGTGCTTGCTGCCTTAAGAGCGTCCTTCCTATTTGTTTCTGCTGCCTGTTTGACTTCTTGAGTCTTACTAATCATCGACCTATCTTTCCAATTGGACAATAACTCGTTAGCGGCATCAAAATTATAAGAATCGGCTGCTTGAAACATCTGCATACGAATCGGGCTATCTTGTACCCATTCCTGAAATGCTTTGTCTTGTACGACATCAGTAAAATCAGGATGTGTTTGCTCCAACTGTGCTTTAGCTCCGGCTTGTGCCTGTTGAGCTTGGAACTGTTGAAACTCTTGAAACCTAGGGTGATTCTCAATCATTTTATTGACAGCCTTATTAGGGTCGTCAAAGAAATCAACATCATCATTATCTTTAGTTTCTAATGGAGTGTTATCTTGCGGATTATTCTTCCTCGCTACCTCAGCCTGTAGGAAACTATCTGATAATTTTCTTAACTCTCCAACTTCTTGGGCTTTACGTCCAAGTTCCTTTTCAAGATTAGTGTAACTATCAATTATTTCTTCTGTAGATTTATTGGCAAACTTAGAAGGTATACTAGGTTCTTCAACTTCAGTTGTTGAGTTCTCCTCAACGACCTCTTGTAAACTTTGTAACTCTTCTGTACTGTCTGTTATCGTATTATCATCTATATTAGAAATTTCTACGTTTTCTTCTACTGCTTGAGATTCTTGCGAATCAAAGTCTGCTACTATATTACTCATATTATTACTCTCCGCCCCGTAGGGTTATGAAGTTATTAAAATGGTGGGGCTATATATCTAGTTCTTCCACCGCTAGTTTAGTTGCCTCTTCTAAAGCAATCATCTGCCTTAAAATTGACACCTGACCCTTGGCAAACCAAAGGTCTCTTTCAGACTCTACTGAGTCTATTTTGCTATAGATTTCTTTGAGATTTGTTAGTTCCTTGACTAAGTCTCTCCATCCATCTTGTTCTACTAAATCTTGTCTCGCTCTATAATACTCTTTAGTCGTTTGTTCTTCTAAGTGCGTTTGCATAGTTTAGAGCTGTCTCCGATTTAAGGTGTTCTACTTCAGGAATGTTTCTAGCTGTCTCTGAATACTGCTTTTCTATGTCAGCTTTCATTTTTTCTAGTTCCATCATTTTCTTCTGTAGACTCATAATTCTTTCTTGTACGTCTAATTCATTCTGTGGCTGTGATGACCCTGCGTCTGCTTGGTGCTTCATAGCTCTAGCTTGTTCTTCCTGTGCTTCTGCTAGTGTCTTCTGTATATCAGCCTGTAATTGCTGCATTTGTAGCTGTTGAGCCATCTGTTGCATCTGTTGTTCTTCAGGATTAGGCTGGAAGCCCTGCATAAGTGCTTGTACCACTTGGTCTCTATTATGGATACTAGAGTTCTGAAAGACAGCTAATAATAGGACATTGAAAGCAGGAGAATCTTTCGGAATTGACTGGAGCATTTGAACCATCTGCTGCATTTCAAGCTCTTTAGCCATAATACCCATAGTAGAGTAGGGTACAAACTTATAATCAGTAACAGGATACCTGTCTACGTCAAATTGTATCTTTCTCCACATACTCTTATTAATCATAGGTATGAGGAATGTATTTTGGAAGTTCATTAGAGTACGTTTCTGTCTCTTAATGCTCGCAGACTGAACCATTGACATACCACTAGATGTAGCTCTATCCGGAACACCCATATCCGCAGAACCAGTACCCATCTGAATCATATTTTGCAATGAAGCAACCTGATTGTAGGTATTTTGGTCTGTCGAACCTAGAGTTAGAGGCATAAGTGCTTGCCTTGGGTCTCCATTAGTAAGGATAGTCTTACCGGGACGGACTTCTAGCTTGATGCCTCTCGGTAGTCTAGTAGCGTCTGCGGCAATCATTGGTGTAGTAGTGAGTGCTAACGAGTCAATCCTAGCTCTCATCTCTGCATCTAATGCTTTTTGCGGGTTATACCCCTTCTCACAAACCCCTCTCCCCCAAAACTTGTTTGGGACGATGTCGTGTTGATAGCTTACAAAAGGTCTATCATTCATCATAAACGGATTCTCTTCCGCTCTTAGTATATATTCATCATTTGCTAGTGTAACGACAGCTTCGACTAGTTCATCTTCATCATAATCAAAATCATCATTGTTTTCTTTAGCATTTAAGAACTTTCTAGGTACTTTACCCCAATACTCAGATAATTTAATCTTATCTGTAGCGTCCATAGCCATATAGTCAGGGTCATAACCTAGTCCTACTTCTTCTGTATTTGCCGGTATTTCAAGGTTTCTGTATATACCCTTATCCATCCCATCAGCTACAACATAACGTGGCTTATAGACCTCGTGAACAACTCCTAGTGCCTCATTGATACTATTAGCACTTGGGTCGATAAGAAATTCTTTAGGGGATACTGCTTCTAGCTTTACCTCAACCTCAGGATACTCTTCTATCTGTCTTGTCGTTGTAAGTGTGCCTTCTACTGGCATCTCTACTGGACGTCTTTTAATGTTCTCTTGGGTGATAATCTTAGCAATACCTGTACCATATACAGCACCATTAAGAAATACCTCACATAGAGCATCTTTGCATCCCGCAGCTTCTAAATCTTCTTGTAATAGATTGCGTATGTATTCTACGTCTGATTTTTCTTCATCTAGCTGGTCATCTTTAATATCGAACCATTTTCCTCTGCCAAATGTAGCTTCCTCTAGCTCCGCTACGCTTGCTTCGACTGCTTGTTGTAAAGCAGGCGTGATGATTCTAGATTTTTCTGACTGTCTATTCTGGTCTTCTGCAGACCATTGACCACGCCATAGACGATAATATTCATCCCATTGTGATAAATTATTATTATCTCTGTTGTTCCTCCAACCTTCTAGTTTAGTAGATAACCAACTAGCGAGTGCTTGATAATCGTCTTCCGGTTCGTAATTTTGTGCCATTAATATCCTTTAATATCCTGCTATATCATCATAAGGCTGCCAATCCTCATCTATTTCTATAGTGTGCATAAAGTCTGCTACACTTACTTGGTCTATATAAGCGAGACTATCGACCATATCGTCGTGTGTACCGCTCGTAGGAAACTCTAATAACTGTGATTCAAAGCCTTTATTCCAACTACCTTCATTAAATGAAATCTTACCGTGTTCCATCCGCCCTTGTAGAGCCCAAGTAATTCTGTCTGCTTTCTTTTTACCACCGTGGGTTACATCTGTTATGACTACCCATCTATTCTCTGCCCGCATCTCATCTTCTAAATATGGCAGAATTGCATTCTTTAATGCACCTGATTCTATTCCGACAATCGTCGCCTGATTTTCAATTGCAGCCTGTAATATTTTAGTAGCAGTCTCTTTAATATTCCATCTACCGTGGAGTATATCCTTGACCCACCACTCATCATTATTAATTTTAACGATAGAGATAGCTGTTTCATCGAGCTTGCTACCTTTAAGACCACGTTCCTTTTCAACCTTTTCAAATCCTGCAGGGTCGACTGCAATGACAAAGTTTCCGTCTCTTGGTTCTTCTGAGTCATACTTAATCCATTCCTCTTTAAATATACCACCAGTAAAGGAGACAAAACTCGCCTCGAACTCTTGTCTGAAGGCTTGCGTGCTCATAGTCTCTCTAGCTACTGCAATCTCTTCAGGGTCTAATATAGGGTTATCTGTAGAATTATATTGGAATGCTTGCCAATCTTCATTCTTTTCTAATTCTGCTTCCTTCCATATTTCATAGAAGTGATTCTTCCCGGCTGGCGTACCTATAAATAATGCACCACCTTTTACATCTGCTAGTGTAGGTCTTATAATCTGTTCCCACACTTCAACTTTCATTGAGGCATATTCATCGAGTACGACATAAGCAAGTCCTACGCCTCTTAGAGTATCTGGTCGGTCACTTCCCTTAAGGCTAATCTTTCTACCGTTGACTAGAGTCATAGTAGCTGTATTCTCGTGGGTCTGCTCTATTAACTCAGTACCGTCTAATAGCTCTTTGAGCATATTCCACATAATATCTTTAGCCTGTTGGAATGTAGGACCTATATAAAAGACATCCTTACTCTCCGACTGTAGTGCTTTAATAATTAATATCCAAGCTGCCAGCCTAGATTTACCAAAGCGTCTACCCGCACTTACGACTTTAAATCTTGCCGTACTATTAAATATTTCTAATTGAGCTGGGTGTAGGCTTACGTCTAATTCCCTACTCATTTACCTTCCCACCTAATTTTACAATGGTCTGGTCTACACTCTCTTCTGATATTATTACACCTTCTTCATAATTTAAAGGTTCTTTATTGTCAGCCTCAATAACTTTTTCTGTAAGTCCACCAACATTAATAATAACATTACCCTTACCTTCTTGTGACCTTAACTCCACAGCCTTAGTTGTGGGTAGGATTCTATCCATACACATTTTAAGACAAGTCCTGTCACCTTCTAATGCTAGGTCTATTACTCTTTGTACAATCTCCGGACCTTTTGTAGACATCAACTCTCTACTTAGAGCCGTATACTTGTTGACACTACCCTTAGGTCTTCCATTAGGGTTTAAAGACTTCATACCCTTGTATAGATTGGGCGAACCTTTGTGCTTTGAAGGCATCTTTTCTCCTTAGTGATACTATAGATTCAACTAAAGAGGTATATTTAGAATGATAATAAAGGTTATTTCTAAGAGAAGCCTTTTAGGTGAAAGTTTAGATAATAATAAATGTTTTATCTATAGTAATATTATAGCATACTTTTCAATGATTGTCAATAGTAAACACTAAATAAAGTCTTAAGTCCCTCTCCGCACCTCCAGATTTCTAGAAACACTCTAGTAAACAGCTGTTTTTCCCAAATCCTCTCTGATTTGCCTGTGAGCCTAAATTTAAAATTATAAGAACCACTTGGGGTGTCCCTCCCTATGTAGTATAAATACAACAAAAGTTGCATAAGTGATAATTGGGACTAAGCAGGGACTAAGCTGAGGTGTTGCAAAAATACAACAGATGTTGCATAAGTGAGAAGTGAGAGAGCGTGAGTGTGAATATTTACTCTGTCTCTTTAATACAACATATGTATCTTTAATACAACAGATGTCATATAAATACAACAGTAGCACAAATGCAACAGATGTAGTACAAATGCAACAACTTGTGGTATAAATACAACAGAGGTATTTTGTATCATTAATACCACACAATGTTGTAAAGACACAACAAATGTTGAGGAAATACAACAGGTTATCTGTAAGGCTCAAGGATAGCCCGTATTTGAGAGATTATCTTTAGGCACTAGGTATAAGAGGGTAGAGAAAAATAATGTCTCAGAAATTAAAATCAATTATTATTGGGTGAGTAATATAATCACTAGGGTAAGAGACAATCGTTCAAATATGGGCGAATTTGGGACGATTAGAGCATTTTGTAGATATATGTAATTATTTAGTAAAATAATGTAAATAATGCTTGACTTTTAATAATATGTCTGTATTATTGGGGTTTCATATAACTATATAAGGATAAATTAAATGACACAGAAAAACGCAGAAATAATAGTAATGAAAGAAATGATTAAAAAATGTGCTCACGTTTTTGGTTGGGTTATGACACACCCCGAAGATGGTGCATACCTTGAATTAAAAAAGGTCTCAATACTTCATAGTATTAAAATGACACCTATGAATTATGACATAGATAAATTTAATGTCAGAGGCAATGATTTATATATTAATTAATCGAAACACCCTACGGGGTGTCTATCGCCACGGCTGAAGCGGTACTGATGAGAAAAAGCCAAAATATAAGGAAAAATAAAATGAAAAACTTTAGAATAGTATTAGACGTAACATCTGTTTATTATGCTGACATAGAAGCAGACACAGAAGCTGAAGCAATTGAAATGGCACAGAAAGAAGCCTATCAAGACACTTGGAGTTGTAAGGCTATTTATAGCGGTGTTGAACTGGTAGAGGCTGAACTTGAGGAGGGCAAATAAAATGACAATCACAGTAAAAATTAAAAATGTTTTTGGGACTGATAAAATATATCCTGTGTGTGATAAGGCGAAGACTTTCGCAAGACTCACAGAAACTAAGACGCTCACAAGCTACGCTATAAATAATATTAAAGCGTTAGGATATACAATAGAAGTACAAGCACAAACACTATAACTATAAGAGGATAACTAAAATGACTAAAGAAGAAGAACGCAAGGCATACGACAAACTAGGCGAGATACTCACAGACGCCCTTAATAATCTAATAGCAGAGGAGGAAGGCACTACCTGTCAGAACTGCGGAGAGCCGACAGGCTACGATAGAGGTTCAGAGCCTACAAGGTACGATACTTTGGTCTGTTCTACGGAGTGTGCTAAAATACTGTATAACTATTAAATCGAAACTCCCTTCGGGGAGTCTAGCAACACGGGTTAGGTTGCTACTGATGAGAAGCCCACAATTAAATAATAAAAGGAAATTTAAAATGAAAACTAAAATACAAACAATGGCTGAATTTTTAGAATGTGACGTTGACCAGGTGGACGTTGAAACTTATGATAAGAACGCTTTTTCTTGTGGCTCTTTATCGGGAGAATATTTAATTCTGACTGATGAAGAAGCAGACCAATCCGCAGAGGATTATATAAAAGATTCTGTGTGGGCTTTTAATCCGTCATTCCTTGCTAGTCATACAGGCATTGATGAGGAAATATTTGAGATGCTACAGGACAAATGCGAATCTTCAAACGAGGTTATCACTAACTCCATTAAAGATATGGAGGAATTTATTGCTGATGCTATCTGGGCAGATGGCAGAGGTCATTTTATTAGTAGTTATGATGGCGAAGAAGAAGAACTCAATGATTTCTTTATTTATAGGATTAACTGAGGCTTGATTTAAGCGACTAAAAACGCTTAGCCTACTAACCCCCTTCATTGGGGGTTTTTAGGTGCAAGAAGTACAATTTTAATAACTATATGAGGATAAAATAAAATGGAAACTTTAATAATACACTTTGGGACATTCATTGCGGGTGTCTCTCTGTCTTGTCTACTGTTTATGGCATTCTTTATGCCTGTGTATCTCCGTATTACTAGTAAGAATAAGGAATGATATGCAACAGTCAAAGAAAATAATAAAAATACCTGTAAAAACTCGGTCTATAATTGTGCGAGTAGCACACAAAAAGAGACGGCAACGACTGAGAGACCACAGGATAAACCGTAAGCTAAAGTTTATATCTTAGGCAGGGCTTACCCTTAGTCACTAGGAGAAGTACGCTACAATCGAATCCTAGAGGCTCACTTTTAAATAATATAAGGAAAAATACTATGAATAAATCAAATATAGACAATTTAACGGTAGGTGTTTGGGATTGCACTTTTTATTTAACTGACGATGACGGCAACGAGATTTTAAATAATGACGGTACTATCAAGATGTTTAGTGCACCTGATTTTGACTGGTCATATGTTGCAGAGTCCGTAGAACTTAAAGATTTGAAGGAAATAGATAATGATTAATTTAAACGGTAGAGACTGGACGCCTCTAAAAGAGGTATCTTTAATAGACTGCTATACGGAATATAAAAAGATGTTAAATCTTCACCTAGACGCAGATTTTGATGATAAAATGGAGTTAGCTATATTCTATAAGGGTAAAGCTGAACACTATAAAACCCTGTTTGACGAGGGGATTGAACATACAGTTAATTTTTAAGGAGAATTATATAATGAACATAATGGATAAAATAATAATAGATGCACCGACTAGAGAATTAGAAGATGCAATGCGTGATAAACTTTTAAATCACTTCGACGAACAAGAAGCTCTAAAAGAGGCACTTGAACGAGAGGAGGAAGACAATGCCTAACCCCAATAAAAATAAACACTTTAATGATGAAGCCCTAAGGATTAATAGGACTTTAAAGAAGGAGAATGACGCCTTAAGTGAGATTGTAGACGAGTTCGAAGACTTCCTATTAAATATAAATACCCAATGGGAAGACGACAAGCAGTCTCAAAAGCTACAAGATATGATAATAAAAGTAAGGAGTAGAGATGGATAGTAAACAACAAAAAGCAATAGAAATTAGTGCTAAACGAACTGAATTAGCTAATGAAGTTAATACAGATTGGACACCTATTAATGAGGATAAACCTCTAATAAGCAGACTAGCGAAAGTATATAAAGAGACTGAATATACATACTTTGTACTAGACGGTACGACAGGAGAGACTATAATCTCTGGTCTAACAGAACTTGACGCTAGAATACATTCAATGAAGAATGATGATTGGTCTATAGGACGGGAGGACATTAACAATGAAGACTGATATAAACGGTTTACCGTGGACTTATGAGAATAAAGATGAACTGGTCTTTGATATAGAGGACGAAAGCACCTATAGGGGGTCAACTCGATTATTAGACAGACTCAAGGAAGAAAAAGAGTTAATCGAATGGAACATAATGAGCAACGAATCAGACTTAGAGGTCTTAACACAAAAGATAAGGAGTCTACAATATGAGATGTAAGTGTTGTGATAATGTTTTAAACGAATGGGAGTCTAAAGCTAGAGAGCCTACAGATAAATCTAAGTTTGTTGACTTATGCTCTGTCTGTAGGTACTACTCTAACCCCTATACTTGGCTAGATGATGATGAGATTATAAATAAAGAAGATATTAGGGTTGACTCAGATTAACAAGTATGATAAAATATTACTATAGATTCATCTAAAGTGATAATCATTATGGTTATTACTTTAGGTAAATCTAAAGACCTAAGTTAGTACTTGAGACCGCTAACTTAGGTTTATTTTTCTAGGTCTCTAGGATATAACAATTATGATAACTAAAGGTATAGCAAAGTATGTCTATCTAGACAGTACTGAAAAATTCAATGGTGAAGATACTGGTAAGTACACACTTACTGTCGCCCTTGATGATAAGGAAGCTAAGGCACTAGAGAAAGAAGGTGTCAAAGTTAGGACTATTCAGACAGAAGATGGAGGGTCTTACCAAGCCCGTAAATTTTCTACTAAGTATCCTCTATCCTTTGATATGGTAAAAACCTCAGACGGTGAAGCTATCGGACACGATTTCGGGGCTGAGTCTAAGGTTGAGATACTATGGAAAAAGGGGAATGAACACCCCCAACACGGGTTCGCTACTTACCTAACTGCGGTTAAGGTTAGTGAGCGTACTGAAGGCTATAAGTCTGCTGACGAAGAAACGAATGAGTTCTTCGCCTAACCCCTCTACTTTTGTAGAGCATAAGCCCTGCCCTGCCTGTAGAGATACAGGTGGGGACAGAGCAGGTGATAACCTTTCGGTCTACTCTGACGGACACGGTTATTGTAAT
>Ga0209337_1002045_pt1 | contig 14884 bp, 15 predicted proteins | sample LinPmetageLP53_FD_184044 | JGI IMG/M metagenome (GOLD analysis project Ga0209337, IMG submission 184044) | Marine viral communities from the Pacific Ocean - LP-53 (SPAdes) (version 2) | ecosystem: Environmental > Aquatic > Marine > Oceanic | place: Pacific Ocean | collected 2010-02-08
CTAAACCCGTAATTTCTCTATCTACTGCACCATTACCAGACCAAGTTAAAGTATCAAAATGTTGACTGCCATCTTCAATAGTAGAGTCAGGTAAGTTATATGTATTTAGTTTTTTAAAGCCTGTAGGTGGTGTGTAATTAAATGGTTGTTGACCAAAGTTTACTGTCCATGTACCACCTGCTACATAAACAAACGGAAACATTTTAGTACCATCTGTTAAATCATATGATGGGTTTGCACCACTTGCAGGGTCGCCATCTGTTCCCCAATCTGCTGCATACCAAGTATTATTTACACCAAAGTAATATTTAGCTGCATCAAAATCTATAGCTACTTGAAATGTAGAAGATGTACTATTTAAGTTTGAACCTAAAGCTGTATTAGAAGTTTCTACAATTCTATAAGCATTACTATTGTTTAAATAAAAATAGTATTTATTAGCTTCATCAGAGTAAGCTGATTCTACTTTATTAGTATCTGTTCTAAATCCTAAACCTAATACTGCATTAACAGCCATCTTACATTCAAAATAATACTTGCCTGTTGTGGGCATATTAGTAGGAAACATTGTTGCATGGTTTGAAGAGTTAGATGCTTTTAAGTTTCCGTCAGTCATTGTAGTGTTGACTGCCATATTGTTAGGATTTAATGTAGCAAAGTTACTTGTATCTTCATCTGTTAGCGTAGGTACATCTGACATCAAATCATAACTAGATTCGCCAGAAGCATTACTGTTTATGTTATTAGGTGTCCAGTTGTTTTTGTTACCACTTGCATCAAAGTTAAATTTAGCATCTCTAGTGTCTGCAATAGCCATATAAATATATGTAGCACCACTTTGATTTATATTACCACCTGTTGTAATTGGTTGAAATCCATCAGACAATATATTCACAGATTGTGATGATTGTTCTGAACCATCTGAATTTGGATTTAATCTTAAATTTGTTGGATTACTAGAATTTCTTGTATTATCAAATAAAACCCATTCATCAGCAATAGATGTTGATTTTATTAATATCCATGCAGGCTGAAAACCTAATCCTGTTACTGATGGTCCAGTTGTACTTCCGTTACCTGTGTAAGAACCTATTTTTTGATATCCTGTTACATCAGCAAAAGAATAAGCTACTGCTGTTGTTGTACCTCCCATATCAGTAGTAAATACATCTGCTGTTGGGAGTGCTTTTGGTAAAGACGCAGCAGCGTTAGTATCATTTAATTTTAAATAATCTAAACCACCATCTATAGCTGTTGTTTGTGTATACCAATCTCCTGAAGTGCTACGAAGTTTAGTAATAATTAATTTAGGAGCAACACCCAAACCATGTCCTACTGTATCATCTCCACTAGAATCATTTGTCCAAGTAGCAATAGAAAAACCTGTTGATGGATTAGCTCTAACTTGTGAATTTATTGTGCCATTAGTATTAGTAACAGTAGAACCTCCTGCATTCCAACACCATGCTACATAGTTTTGCCCTGAAGCATTTGTTGCAGTTCCTGGATCAGTTAAGGTAAATCCTGTAGAAGTAAAAGATAAATCATTACTGCCAAATTGATATTCTGCTGCCGTTCCGTTTGCAGATAAAGCATTAGCACCTCCTCTAACGCTATCAATTAATGTATTGTCATTACTCCCTGTTCTTCTTTTGTACCAAACTAAATCAGGAGCAAAGCCAACACCTGTAATAGTTTGTGATGCTGAATTTCCTGCATATAAAACTGTGTTAAACCCTGTAGCCTGTGTAGTAGGTTTCATAGGTAAGTAGAAACCATTAGTGCCATATGTGCCTGTGTATCTTTTAGGAATCCAAGTGCCGTTATCGTCAGTCTCACCAAAGTCTGATGGTGCTAATGCTGTGCCGTCTATATGTTGTATTTCTGTTAAATAAGCATCATAATATCTGTCAGCAGAACCTTGTCGTCTAGCAATAGCATGAATACCTGTTGTAGCATTTACTTGTGTATCTGCATTTTGATTTGGAAATGTTCCTGAACCTGCTGATGTAGTTAGTATTTTATTATTAACATATAGTTTTATTCTGTTTGTATCAATAGCTTGTGTTGTATCAATAACTAAAACAATATGATACCAAGCAGATGGGTCACGCAAAACAGCAGTAGATGTTCTAATAGTTCTTGTACTATTACTATCTAATATATCTAACTCAAATACATTGTTACCATTTATAGTTACATCTACAAATTGACTATTAGCACTATTAGCTGCACTAAAAATAACTTGTGAACCTGTCAATGTTCCTCGTTTTGTCCAACAACTAAATGTCCATGTTTTTTTGTTACCATCACTAGTAGGAGTTCTACTTAAATAAGCACTAGCAGATGCACGAAAGCGTAAGCTATCCGTTATGTCATAACCTGAATCTACAGATATAGCGTTACTGTTATTTAGTATTCCCATTTAATCCTTATCCGTAAGATGCACTTACAGTTATATAAGCGTTTGTACCATTATCAAAATAAGATAGTAAGTATGAACCTGTAACACTAATAGTTGCTAGGTCAGTTGCAGTAATTTTAGTATTAGCATGAGCTGTAATAGCATAGTTACTACCATTAGTTAATAATATATATCCTGATTGACCAGATACATGATTAGTAAAAGTTAATGTACCTCCAGCACCAGGCGAAGAAGTAAAATTATTACCTCCATTTAAATCAAATGATAAAGATGTTGTATTATTTACAACAGTTGATCTTTGTGAACCTGTCCACGATTGATCTTGAGTTAAATTAAGTGTAAAGGTTGTACCACCAAGACTTAACCCTGCTCCTGCTGAATAAGTGGTGTTTGTAGGTACTGCCCAAGTAAGAACACCAGAGCCGTCTGTTTGCAAAAACTCACTTGTACTACCATCTGTAGTAGGAAATGTTAGTGTGTAACTAGCTCCTGCACTATGTGGTGGACTTTTAAGTTTAATACCATGAGAGTTTTCAGAACAGTTTAATTGTATATAACCATCTGTAACTCCTGATGTTCCTTTAGCTTCTACACTAGGAACAGAACCAGTAGATACTAAATTTACTTTATCTGTAGTAACTGCATCATTAGCAAGTTTAGCTGTAGATACTACACCACTTGCTATAGTTAAAGCAGTTGCACCTGTAACGTCTCCGGTATGAGTAGCATTAGTTACTTTAGCAGTATTAGCAGTAATAGCACTAGCTTGACTAGAACTAATTCCTGTTTTTGCAGTATTAGCTGCAATTTCTGTATTAATAGAATTAGCTAACTTATCAGCAGTAACTGCATCGTCAGCTATCTTAACTGTGGTAATAGCACTATCAGCTATTTTAGCTGTTGCTATACCTCCTGTAGATAATGCTGTTGTTACATCTGCATTAGAAAGAGTAACTGCTCCTGTTCTACTATTAAATGCGGTTACTGCCCCTGTAACTGAAAAAGCTGCTTCATCCCAAGCAGAACCACTCCAAACAAATAAATTATTAGTTGTTGTATTATAGTATAAAGCTCCTACTAAAGAAGTTGTTGGTGCTGATGAATGTCCTCCTAAATAAGTTAATGCAAAACTATTAACAGAAGTAACATTAGTTGCTACTGTATTTACATTTGCAATACTTCCTGCTACAGTCCCTATATCTGTAGCGTCTCCTGCTACTGCATTAATATTTGTACTATTACCTGCTACTGAAGTAATATTAGTACTATTTCCAGCAACAGTATTTACATTAGAAATATTTGTTGCGACAGTATTTACATTTGTTTGATTAGTACTAGATAAAGTAAGTTGTAACCACGCTGTTGTTCCTAAATCATATACGAACATTATGTTACTTGTTGTATTAAAATAAAGTGCTCCATCTGTTAAAGCGTCCCCATCATTATCTACTGTGGGTGCTGATGTTTTTGAGCCTAGATATTTATCATCAAAGGTATCTACATATCCTTCTGCTGTTGCGGCACTAGTTGCTGCTGATGTAGCACTTATTGCTGCATTTGCGGCACTCGTTGCTGCTTCTGCAGCTTTTGTTGTGGCAAGAGTCGAGGCACTGCTTGCATCAACTGTTGCATCTCCGGCACCACCTACTCCTCTAAATATCGCCATAATTGTTTCCTATAAATTAATAAAGATAAACCCCCCGAAGGGGGCTATCTAACTGCTATTATGCAGGCACTGCTAATGCAAACGCAGAGTCATCACGTAATTCTTTAACACCATAAATTGTATCTGAAGTGTAAAGAGTACTTAAATGATCTTGTTTGTATTGAGTTTGTGATCTAACACCCATCTGTTCTACTAAAACAGCTGCGTCTTGATGTCCCATTAGACATACACGAGCAGCACCAGAACCAGAAGTTGTATCAGCATTAGAAGAAACATAAACAGGCATACCATAAAGGTTACCAATTTGTCCATTTCTAATTGTGTTAGCATTACCAGCCTCACCTACAAAATCCATAGCTGTATAACGATCTAGACCCATTAATGTATTTCTAGCTGATGGAGGAATCATAAAGAATCGACCTTCAGTAGGAACATCATTATCATCTAAACGTTGAATAGTTCTACGGATAGCTGCATCTGAAAGAGCTGATTCATTGTTAGAAGCTTTTACATATTTGGTAGTACCATCGGCACCAACAAATGCTTCATCATAATCTGCACCAGCATCACCACCATTAAATGTTCTACCTAACTGAACTAAGTCTGTATCAACTTGTTTAGCTAAAGCATAACCTGCGTCATCTGTATAGAATCTACGCATTGATGATAGTGCTTGTACTTCTACGATATCTTCAATAAAACGTGAATATTCGTAGTGTTTATCAATTGCTACTTGAATTTCTGTTTCTGTAGCTGCAATCAACGTTACTGCTGTTGATGCTGCTTTAACTGAAGCAGAACCTCTAGTAGGTTTAGGAATGTGAATTACATCACCTTTTTTGCCTGTAAAAGACATTTTTTTAAACAAATTTGCTGCTACTAAGTTTTTTTTGTAAGATGCAATCACTTCATCGGACCAAATCTCAGGTATAAACTTAGCTGCTGTAGTCGTAGTGACTGCAGGGGTTGGATAAGCCATTTTAATTACCTCTCTAAAATATTAATTTAAATAACACGTCCCTCTCTATATGCGTCCATTATCTCATTTGATAAGGCATCATATTTATCAGGATCGGTTTGCATAAGTTTAATAATATCGCTTCTACGATACTTCTTTTTAGAAACAGGTTCGTTACTTCCTTTACTACCAGCATTTGCTGCTTTTAATTGATTCTCTTTATCAATCTTATTAGTCTCTGCAACTTTAGCAACTCGTTCTTGTTTATCAGTCCAGTTACTTAATAATTCTTTAGCAGAATCATAATCAAAATGTACTTCAGCTCTGTTGTATAATTCGGAGCGAACTCTAGAAGAATTTATCCATTCTGCAAATGCAGGATTTTGTACTATCTCTTCCAGATTAGGATACTCAGAATTTAACCTTGTTAATGTTGCAGTACGCCTCATTTGCAAAGCAGCTTCTTGAGCCTCTTTAATTGCTGGATGACTGTCAATTTCCTTTTTTACATGTTTAGAAGGATCATCATAAAATTCTTCTGGTGTTGTTTCTGTAGTCTTTGCTTCTTCTTTCGAAGTTTGTGTTTTAATGAAATCGTCTACGACTCTCCTTAGTTCACCTACTTCAGAACCTTGCTTACCAATTAACTTTTCAGCTGCCTGGTGCATAGCAATAATTTCTTTAGCAGATTTACCTTTATACTTCTCAGGTAAGTCTTCCTCTGCTTCTTCAGATACTTCAGGAGTTGGTTCTGGTATAGGTTCTAATTCTTTATCTAGACTAGTATCAACTATTTCTGTTACATCTTCAGCTTTATCTGGAGCAGGGATTACATCAATTTCTTCAACTTCTTCTACTATTTTAGCCATATCATTTCTCCTGTGCATTTAGCATTTTAGGAAAGTAACTAAGGAGACTAATCCCCAGTTGCTTTTTTGGTTTTTTGGCGGGAGTCTTGCCAATGATTTTTTTCCCATTTAGCCGTAGCTCCTGGGAAACTCCCTGACCATCCTTCTAGTTGTATAGATGGAGTACTTATAATTTTATAAGATACTTTACCACAACTGGGACAATCACATGTTTGAGTATATTCTGTAAGTTCTTCAAAAACTCCACAGTCTTCACACTCAAATTCAAATAGTTTTTTCATTTTCTAACTCATCAAAAGTTTCCTGAGAAACTTGTTTTAATGTAAGAATCCAATTTAGTATGTCTAGTTGACCTTTTCTTTTTTGAAGTTGCTTTTCGTCATCTACTGTATTAACATTATTATACTGAGCAGCTAACTTTTCTACATCTTCTAGAAAGTCTTTCCAACCAGGTGTTACCATCATTGTAAATCTATCTTCGTAATACTTTTTTAATTCTTGATCCATATAGTTATTATATCATAAAAAGACAAATTTGTCAAGCTATTTCTTAGCCATCTGCAATTTTACAATATCCTTATTATCTATCATATCTTGTTTTTTAAGTTCTAGTTCTTGTTCTTTTAACATTAACTCTGCTGTTTGTACTCGTCGTTTAAATTCAGCTTGTTGTTCATCAGCTTCACTAGGAAGATTAGTAGCTAAAGCAGTCATAAGTTTTGCTTGTACTTCTTGAGGTTTAGTTTGAGCATCCATCATATGGTTTTGAGCCTGTGCTGTATTTTCTTGAGCTTCTGAATTATATAATGCTATTTGTGCTTGTGCCTGAGCTAAACCTAATTGAGTTTGTTGTTGTTTCATTTGTTGTTCTTTTTGTTGAGACGTTATTAACATTTGTTTTAAAGTCTCTTTATTAGGTAAACTAGAATTATCTAGGATACCTTGTAATAATAAAGGTACTGCTGGACTTTTAGGTCCAAGAGTTTTTAATAAATTAATAAATTGTAATTGTTCTACTTCTTTAGCTAACATACCTAAAGAAGAATTAGCTACAAATTTATAATCAGCTACAGGAAAATGTTCTGGATCAAACTGCATAAATCTATGTGCTGCTTTTTCTATAAAAGGAATTAAAAAGTTATCTTGAAAATTAACAAGAGTTCTTTTATTCTTTTTAAGAATAGTAGATAAAGTAACAGACAATTCTCCACCTGTTGGTTGTTTTGTATCACTAGCTGTATCTAAAGTATTTGTTGCTTGATAAATCATTTTTTGAAATTCTTGTGCTGTTTGTAAATTAGAAGCATCCGTAACACCAAATTTAAAAGGCATTAAAATTTCATTAGGTGATCCATTTGTTAATAAAGTTTTGCCAGGTCTAATTTCAAATTTAGCACCTCTAGGTAATCTAGTAGCATCCATACCCATCATAGGAGCTGTTGTTAAAGCAAGAGAATCTAGATGACATCTAAGTTGAGCATCTAAAGCTTTTTGCATATTGCAACCTTTTTCTGCTACACCTCTACCCCAAAATCTATTAGGTACTGTATCATCTTGATACGCAACAATAGGTCTATCTTTCATCATGTAAGGAGTGCGTTCTGCCTTAAGTAATACATTATCATTACCAATAACTACAATAGCTTCAACAAGATTACCATAGTCAGTTAAAACATCTGTATCTCCTTCAGTAATGTCTATAACACCATCTTCTGGATTATCTATTAATTTTTCTGGAACTAAACCATAGTATTTTAATAGTTTAACTTTATCATGATCATACTCTTCATCAATCCAAGACTCTTCTAAATCAAATTCAGAAGTAGCATTACCTCCTAAATCTTCTTTTAAATAGACACCACTTTCCATATTTTCTGCTACTTTGTGTGCAGAAACAAACTCTTCAATAGCTACTCCCATAGCATCATTGACATGTGTAGCGTTAGGATCTATTAAAAAGTTTTGAGGACTAACAGGATTTAATTTTACAGTAATTTTATCTTCTTTAACTGTACCCACGGCAATACTATCTACTTCAGGTACTGGCTGAGTAGCTGGTATTCTTTCTTCCATTTTTTCTACAACTACTTCACCAATACCTGTTCCATAGATACTAGCTAAAAGAATAATGTCTCCAACTGATTTACGAAGACCTGTTTTTTTAAAACATTGCTTCATATACTTTTGAAGATATTGGACGTCTCTTCCATCTTTATCTTCCATATCATCATCCATACTAAATAGACTATTTCCAGAGCCAAAGACTCCTTCTTCTATTTCAGATGCATGATTTTCAATAGCTTCTTGTAAAGCTGGAGAAACTAATCTACTTCTTTCAGATTCTCTTAATCTATCTTCAGCAGCCCATTCACCTCTCCAGAGTCTTTCATATTCTTTCCAGTAGTCAAGATAATTAGTATCTCTGTTATCTCTCCAGTCTGTACAATGTCCTTGAATCCAAGAAACTAGTTTTGATGGTGTTTTATATTCTGCCATATTTTATCCTTAGTTAATATCCACTTACCATATCAAGTGCTTCGTATTCTTCATCTACTTCATCAAAAATAACATCTACTATTTGTATTTGATCAATATAAGCTACAGCATCTACCAAATCGTCATGGAGTTGGCTGTTTGGAAAGTTTACTAATTGATCTACAAAATGATTATTCCAATCACCATAATTAAGAACAACTTTTCCATGCTCAAACCTTCCTTGTAAAGCCCACACAATACGTTCTGTTTTCTTTTGATTACCATGTGTACAGTCATCTATTCTAAAGAATAAATTATTTTTTTGCATCAAGTCCATTAAATATGGAAGAGCTGCATTTTTTAAACTACCTTTTTCAATACCTATTTTCGTAGGTTCATACTCTTTAACAGCTTTGAAAATTTCTTCACAAGTCTGTTTAATATCCCACCTACCATGTCTAACATCTGCAATCCACCAACCATTATCATGAACTTTAACAATAGCAATTGCTGTTTCATCCAATTTTTTATTTTTGTTAGCTGCTTCTTTATCAACTTTAATAAATCCTGCCAAGTCGACTGCAATAAAATAATTACCAGTTTCAGGTTCGTTTTCATCTATATGTATCCAATCTTCCTTAAATATGTCCCTAGAGGCAGCTTCGAAAGAAGCCAAAAATTCCTGTCTGAAAGCGAATGAACTCATAGAGTTCTTTGCCGCTTCAATTTCACTAGAAGGTATTAAAGGATTATCATAAGATGAATAATGAAAGGCTGTCCAATCTTTGTCCTTGTCTGAGTCTGCATACTGAAATAGTTCATAGAAGTGGTTACGTCCTTTAGGAGTCCCTATAAATAGAGCCTTTCCCTGTACATCAGCCAATGCAGGTCTTAGAATCTGTTCCCATACGTTAGGCTTAATATCTGCATATTCGTCAATTACACAGAACGCCAACCCAACACCCCTTAAGGTATCTGGTCGATCTGCTCCTTTTAAATATATTTTTCTTCCATTTACTAAAGTAAGTACAGAAGTATTCTCATGTGCAGATGTTATTACATCATGCCCAAGTTCCTTCAGGACACCCCACATAATATCTCTAGCTTGTTGATATGTAGGTGCTACGTAAAATATATCTTTAGACTTAGATTGTAGTCCTTCTATCAGAAGTAACCAAGCAGCCAATCTGGACTTACCAAACCTACGTCCTGCTGCTACAATTCTAAATCGTGTATTGTCGTCGAATACTTCACGTTGTTTATCATGAAGCTTTACATTTAATGCTGTCATCTAGCGTATTTTTTTAAAGCATTTACTCTTTGAGTAAGTGGAATTACTTTACCTTTTCTTTTGTAGGTTCTACCTATTTCAGAAAGATAACCTTTACCTTCTATTGCTTTTCTTTTAAATTTTTTGTATTCTGTTTTTCCTTGAGTTACACTTGATCCCATATTAAAAACTAATTCTGAAGCTAAGTTTTTAGCTTTAGGATCTAATGAATCCCAGTCATCTCCAAACCATCCTTGTGCTATTTGTTCTGCTTCTGTAAAGTCTTGCATATAAAGCTCTTGAGCTTTTGCTTCATTTATGTCTGCAAAAGGAACTTCAACTCCTTCTATTAAAACAAAATTACCTGCATTTTCAGCATCAGTTAATTTATGTCCATAAGCAATAGTTGGATTACCTTCTTCGGCTGATTTATGAGGTGTCCAATGTTTTCCATTCCATCCTTCTTTTTTACTATTTTCTAGATTTTGCATTAATGAATGAAATTCAGTTAGTTTATTAGTACTATCTGCTGTACCAGCATCTACTTTAGTATTATTAATATTATTACCAGTAATTCTTTCATACATATCATATAAGTCTGCTCCACCCTTTCTCATACTATCTTGAAAGTCATAGAAGTCTCTACCAAGACCTCTCATTGCCTCGTTCTTCATATTATTTATTTCTTTCTCAGATAGAGTAAATGGAATTGCTTTTTGTGTTTCTTCAATATTCATTTGAGTTTGTGGTAAAGGAACTGTTTCTGCTTCATAAGGTTTCATAGGAGCATCTATATTAGTATTCATAACCTTTAAACCACCTTGATCAGGGTTTATAGCTCTTAAAAGATTTTCAGTATCTTCTTTTGTAACCATAGTAGAAGCTTCAAATGACGGATTAGGTCTTTGTAATAGACCTTGTGCAGATCTAAAAGCATCTCTTGCTAAATTATTCTTTGCCATCTATGGTCTCCATGTCTATAGGTTCTACTTCGTTTATTTTAGTATCTTCCACGCCTGAAATGTGGATTTGTATTTGATTTCCGTTACCTTTCATTTTATTTATATAGTCTGATGGCAGTATTCTGTCCATAACTATCTTTAAACATGCTAGTTGATCGTCATCTTCATCATTTAAGGCTTTGTTGAGTACTTTATCAACAACTTTTTTACCTTTTGAGTTAAGCATACCAGCAAGAACCTCTTGATGTCGAGCTTTCTTAGATACTGGTAGTATAGCATCACTCTTTCTAGCTTTAGGTTTAGATATTTTATGTTTACGTAGGGGCAAACCCTGGGCTTCTCTTATTTTGTTTGTATCTTCTATAGATCTCCTACCCATTATTTTCCCCTTTGCGGAATAATTAATAATTATTAATTAGTAATAAGGCGTTTTCCCCAAGAAAACGACTAATAATTAATAAAAAAACTAAAACTCTTTAAAATCTCTTTACTATGTTAATATTATAGCATACTTTTTATTATTTGTCAAGCCCTTTCTTATAAATACCCTATTTTCCCTCTAATAAATCTACTGTGGTTCTTATATAATATACCATATATTATTAATTATACCCCCCCTATCATTAATTATATATTATTATAAATAGGAAGAAAAGAATCAGTGATATGATACACATAAGACTATAATAGTACTATTGTGCGTGTATATTAATTATAAAGATAAAGTATTGATATTAATAATTATTGCATGAAATAATTTCTGTAGAAAACCGTGGTCTTGTAACCACAGTACCCTCTTATTCAGAGAGAACAATCTTGTAAGATTGACAACACCTGGTTGCTTCGATAAAGATTTCGCTTGTTGCCTGTACCCTAACATGTTTCGAGGGAAAGCAAGCTTTCAGCCTCTCACTAAAGTTAGGATTCGCAGGCACCATAAATACTCCGTGGAGCTATCTATGATAATTGTATTGATTGGATACTCCTGTCGCATTTATTACAAGCGACCACTCATTGCCGTGGGGCTACCACACTCCTGTGTTTGACTCCTGAATATCCATAACTAATTCTTATCATAAAAACGATGATAACAATTACTGATGGAAACTTCAGGACACAGGGAAGCGAGTGTGGAGTAAGACTTCATATTCAAATTTTTTAAACCTAGTATAAGGAGTACAGAATGACGATAAAAGAAATAAGGGCATTACAGAGTAACGATACCAACGAAATATCCAAAGTAATTGGTATCATAGAGGGTTTTGCTAAGCTACCTCAAGACACACAGAAACAACTAAGCTCAGTATTCGAAAACTTTTTAAATAATAAATAGGAGATACTAACATGAAAGATTCAAATAAAAAAATTACTGATTTACTAGCTGGTTTAACAAGTGACAATGTTTCGATATACCAGAAAGAGAATGGCAAAGGGCATGACAACTCAGCTGATACTGTACTGCTAAGTATCACGAATGCCCTTTACTACCTTACGATTAGCAAACGTAATTGGGTAGCAAGGATGATTACCGAGGCTATGGAGTTCTCTCAAAGTCCATACGCTGGAACAGATACTCATGATACTACATTACAAAGTAAGAATGAGTATATCCGAAACCAAGAAATAATACGAGACGAAGCAGAAATGCTTACTATATCTTGCCAAAAACTATACAAGGCTAGAACAGGTAACACTTGGTCTAAGCCAGTTAGCAAAGAAGAAAGAGAAAAGCTAGGCAAATCAAGAAAGGCAACTGCTTCAGCCGTAGATTTCGAAGAGACAATAGCTAAGCATCAAGCATATGTACCTAAAGTATAGTTTATCATACTAATAAAGATAGAGAAGGGATTCGTCCTTTCTCTATTTTTTTGTTAGTATATAAAAAATTTTTTAAAAGCTTTATCATTACAAAAACAAAAAACGTAATGATTATATAAAAACAGACAAACCCAAAGGATAACGATTTATGGGGCAAAATCTAGAGTCGGTCATACCGGGAGACATGCTATGAAAGAACTACAACAACTATTTATAAAATACAATGTTCGTACTGATATTAGTTTTATTGCAAAAGTACAAACATTAATCTCATTGCATAATTGTAATTACGATTATATTATGTTATTATATAACAATTATTTATGGAGAAAAAGTTATGTCAGTCAGTCTAAATAAACTTAATCTTGAAACACTTAACGAAGAATTTTGTTATGCATATTTCAATGTGTATAACAAGCTACCTAAACCAGATAGGTTACCTAAAGACGAATTACTGGTGCAAATTAATCGTCTTAATCAAATCAAAAGGAAATAAATTATGAGTCCAATAGAAAAATTATTATTAGTTTTATCGTTTTTATGTTTACCTTTTCTGTATTTAATTATCGAGGGTAAGATTTTTAATTATACAATCATGTAAAGGAGAAGTCATTATGAAACCTATTAGTCACTTACTATTTAGTAGGAAGTATCCTATCAGCGATCCAAGTAGTTTAGTTACTGAAGGAAACAAATTGTGGTTATCTGATGACGTGTATATCAAACGAGGTGTACATCGTCAACGAACTTACCACTACAATACAGATGTAGGACCAATAAAACCATACATCGAAATACCAGTGTTTAAACTTATATCACAAGAGTATATTGATTTTAGATTAGTTGCTGGTAGATCAGAACATGCTCTTGCAGTATGGTCTGACTCTAGAATGTATACAACTAGAACACAAGCTATTAGTAAGTATGCTAGCTTTTTAGTACCTCGTGAAAGACAAAACAGTTGGTTCGATAGTAAATGTTTATTTGACGCTTTGTATTATCATTTCAATGATATACAAATGACATACAATGATGGTCGTCTTAAGTCAGGATTTAAGAATCATTTCATTAGACGTATCAAAGGTTTTGCACAACATAGCCATGCAACACAAACTATGCTTGACAAAGTAATTGAACACTTCAAACCTAAACAAAATGAATTGTTTACAGATGAACAATTAATTGCAAACCTTAATGCATATTTTGATTATGGTGTTGAGTTACATCAATGTCCATTTACAAAAGAAATTAATACTTCTAATCAATTTGATAGAGCTAGAATATCAGGTAAAGCATTAAAATATTCTTATGGTATTAATTTAAAAGATTATGGCTATACATACTGTAATGACTCACATAATTATTTACTTGATGATGAGATTATAATTGATGGTGTGTGTTACAACAAAGACACAGTAGAACTTACAAATTGTATAGAATGTAATTCAAAATGTGTAGTTCAAGATACCAGAGATGGTTTATGTGTCAATTGTTTAGAAGATAGTTATTGTGTTCAAAATTATAGTATGCGTGTAGAAAATGCATTAGGCTTTGATAAAAATACACTTAAACGTAAGTCCGATCCATACTTAGGTATTGAGATGGAGTTTCAAGTTGACAAACGTAAACAAGGTAGATTGTATGTTGGTGACAATCTAGCTGGACATGCTATGATGAAAGAAGATGGCTCTATTAGAGACGGTTTCGAAATAGTATCAAGACCAGCTAGTTATCTTTCTCATCTACATAACTATGATTCATTCCTAACTAATCTACCTGAGTATATACATCCACACAAATCATGTGGTATGCATGTACACATTAGTCGTACTGCATTCAGTACAATGGGTGCCGGTAAATTTGTAGAGTTTATGAATCGTACCGACAACAAGTTATTTATTAAATTGATTGCTGGTAGAGGTACTACTAACTATCAAAATGGTGATCCAGATTATACTATTAAGAAACCATTTCGTATGGCAAAACGAGGTGAGTATAGTAATAGATATAACTTTGTCAATTTAAATAATGCTAAAACAATTGAGCTTCGTATCTTTGCAACTCCAGCTAACAAAAAAGAGTTTCATATACGAATGCAATTTGTCAAGGCAATGGTAGATTATTGTAAGCCTGCCATACACGCTGTACCTTATAAACAACAAACACACTTTGAATCTTTTGTATCATGGTTAAACAACACTAAAGAAGAGTTCAAAGATTTACAAAACTTAATCAAGGAGTCAACAATATGTGCATAGCAATAATGAAATCAGAAAACAAAAAGATTAGCAAGACATCTCTTCAAAGATGTTATGATGCTAATCCAGATGGTGCAGGCTTTATGTTTGCAGAAGATAAAGAGTTACATGTTCAGAAAGGTTACTTTACTTTCAAAGAGTTTTACAAAGCATACAAGCCACACGAAGATAAGCAAGTGTTAC
>Ga0209337_1002046_pt1 | contig 14877 bp, 24 predicted proteins | sample LinPmetageLP53_FD_184044 | JGI IMG/M metagenome (GOLD analysis project Ga0209337, IMG submission 184044) | Marine viral communities from the Pacific Ocean - LP-53 (SPAdes) (version 2) | ecosystem: Environmental > Aquatic > Marine > Oceanic | place: Pacific Ocean | collected 2010-02-08
CCTACTGATTTGCCTAGTAACTCAGCGGCCCTAAGCTTATTCGAGTCTGTCGGTTCTGCACTCTCTATCCATGTTCTAAGCTTCTCTAGCACTTTGTCTCTGTCAGAGAGCCCCTGAGCTAGTAACGCCCTCTCCTTCTCCCCTATTAGCCTCTCGACCATCACGGCTATATCATGGTTCGACATAAGCTTACTTGCCTCATTCCTAATGACTGCACCGCTCATCTTCTCAGCACTATAAGCCTCTCTATATGCCGCGCTTTGGGTCATCGTTCCACTTGCCATGCATCTTGCAAATGCCATTTGCTTTGCCGTCAATTTATTCGCCATGATTTACTAATTCCAAGGATAAAAACTTCAGTATATTCCTGTAGTGTGGAGGCCTGAATGCACATAAAACAGTAGATAGTGGATAGTCATAGAAGGCCATAGAATGCGATCTAACGGACTTTAGAAAAACAGCACCCTTACTACTCATAACTTGTTAATCGCGTTTTAGACTTTTTAACATCAATGACTTACGAGCGAAAGCTAGAAAAATCTCAAAATAAACATCAACAATAACAGTGACTTAGCACACATACTTAAAGTAAGGGTCTTTTAAAAACTGATGAATAATCCCCTGAATAAAATTAATTTCAAATAATATTGAACTTATTAAGAATAGTGATGCCTAAGCTATACACTCAACAAATCGGAGACAATACAGAAACAGACCAAGGCCAAACGCGCACGAACCCAACCGCCTCGCATGGGCGATCAGATCACCTGATAACAATGCCGCACCCTTTGACCTACCGAACAACTTTAAACTCAGGTAGCAGGCGTAAAGCGATACACCAAGAGAGACAGAGACTAGCCTAAATTCGCTAGTGTGAGACTGGGAAGTGAGGCAGACGAAAGGGAAAGGGTAGCCAAGTACCAAGTAGATTGTCAGGATATCTAATAGTAGATATCGCTAAGGCCATCGGATAGATGGCTTTATCTGTATCAACTAACTAACCAATCAACAACAAGGAAATATCATCATGAGACAAATTGAATCAGAAGTAATAGGCGCTTTTATTAAAGGTCAAAAAGCTAAGAAAGATAACACCCAATCCACTGGGAACACTCTATACCTACACGGCCATGCCATAGCCAAAATCGATGAGGACGGATCAGTATGGGTTAGCAATGCAGGGTGGGAGACTAGGACAACACAAAGCAGGCTTAATGCTTTATGCACATTGCTAGGCATTGATCAACGTGTATGCACTCGCAAGTGGACTATGAGAATCGACACACTCACAGAGAATGATATTCCTATGGGCAGTGGGTGGCACTTGATATGCCAAGTAATCGGCGGAGAGGTATATGCATAATGGCTAAATTAACTTATTGGTGTGTACCAATTAAAACAGACAACGCATGTTACAACATAAGGGCCAAAACCAAGAGAGATGCACTGGCCCAAGTGAAAGAATACAGCCATCATGAATGGGGCGAAATAGAAAAGGTAGAGGTCTATTACGATGATTCTTTTGACTTAATGTGTCAGGCAATGGGGGAGGGTGGATTGTTAGAACCTAGATAAATTCTAGCTGAATGAGTGCCTGTTGGTAACAGGCCGAAACGCGCTGAGGTGCGCGTCCTAGAAAACCAATTGAACTTTTCAATCAACTCGTTGTCCTAGTGGATGGCGATTACTTTTTACTAACCAAGGGACATATCATGGACTTAATTAATCAGGATCAATCTAACCTTAATAGCAGGGCATGTAATGCATTCATGCTTATTACTGTCAGCGTTTCATTCTATGACGGTATAGCAAAGCTCAAGGATGCCGCGGAACGCGCAGAGACAGAAGCAGGGGCCAAGGATACCAACGCCAGAATGTATATAAATGCACTGGGGGCGCATCATGGTGCGCTCAAAGAAGTGATCGGCAAGTACAAAAAGATCCGAACTCACCTGTATCAAAACACCCTGTCATTCTCTCAAGCCGATGAGGGTATGCAAAAGCGAGGCAAGCGCCTAGTCCCAGTGACTAGAGTGCCTGAGCTATTGGCAAAACTTAACGACCTTAAGAGCGATGCGGAATCAGCACTCAATGATCTACTCCCAGACTGGGATCATCTGTGCAATATCGCGCAGGCTAGATCAGGTCAATTCGGCAGTGAGATTCATTACCTAACATCCAAAGAAGTTCGTTCTAGATTCAAGGCAACAGTCGCAGTACCTGAGTGCATTAGCCCAGTAGATATGGATCGCTTTGGATCATTGCCAACGTCATTAGCAAATGAAATTGCTCAGGCATCTAATGATCAGCTAACCAATCAGCTAGAGTCCGCTAAGGCTGAGGCCATGAAAGCGGCCAAAGATCACATGGATGTAGTCATCAAACAGCTAACCGATGGCAAGAGACTCTCAGAAACATTGGTTTCACTGTCAGCATTGCATAGCAAAATGCTCCGCGATCTAGTTGATGGCTATGATAATGATCCGCGCATCATTGCAATGGCTGATCGGATAGACACAGAGATTGCTAGTCAGTCTGTGGATCGATGGAAAGATAGTGACTATGCTCGACTTACATCGCTAAAAGCCGCAGAGACAGTGAGCAAGGGACTAGGCGCGATGGCTCAACCTGTAACACCTGATCAAGTTCAATCAACCAACCAATCCCTAGCAGGCGGCTTGTTAGCTGACTTGTTAGATTAAACTTAACTTCTTAAGAGGAATACACATGACACATCAAATCACAACAATCGCTGAGCTAACTGAGACACTGCCAATCATTCATGACGCGAAGGTCATTCAATCGCTAGTGATCACTGGCATGACTGGAGGCGGCAAGTCTATGTTTTGTAAGACAATCATCCGCACGATGTACGCTAAATCACTGGGGTTATTACCTGATGATATCGGGTTTGTCACAGAGAGACTAGCAAGTAGGGATGCGGCAGAAGTCGCAGGCGTAGCACTACCATTCAAGGATGAGCAAGGCAACCTGACCACCCAAAACACTAAGCCACCATTGATCACCACTATTGAGCGTACGGGTAAGGCGTATGGTGTCTTGCTGTTAGATGAACTACTACAGGCGAATACCGATATGCAAAAGGTGTTAGGTGATACGCTTGATCCAATGGAGCATTCAATTGGTGGATGGCCCCTGCCTAAGGGATGGATTGTAGTCGGCACTGGCAACCGAACCAAGGATAAATCTGGCGCGAATCGCTTGCTTGCTCACTTGCTTGATAGGGTTCTTATGTTTGAACTTCAGTTCGATATACATTCTTGGTCAGAGTGGGCGTATGCTAATGACGTACACCCTATAATCATTGAATGCGCCAAGGCCTATGAGGATCAAGGATTCTTTGCTGACTCTGTACCCGCTAGTGATGAGCAGTATTGCTCACCAAGATCACTGACTCGCGCATCTGATCACCTGACCGCATTCCTTAAAATGAAAGGTCAAGATGCCTATCTCAATAGCACCATACGCTCATTGGTTGCCGCTAATATTGGACATGGTGCAACCACCATGCTTTTCAAGTATGCGGATATCCGTGATGAGGTTCCAACTGAGAGGGACATTCAGCGCAATCCTGAGTCTGCCATCGTGCCAGATCAAACTGGGCATCAAATGATCGCAGGCAACAATGCAATTACATCTGCAATTGATGGCGACACAGTTGGGCAGGCATTCAAATATATCTTGAGATTGCGTACCGATCTGCAAGTATCTTTGGGTGTTAGATTGCTTAAGGTTGCAGGCAAAAACGGATGGGTATCAAACGAACCACTGGTCAATCAATTCTTAGCCAAACATCATGACTTAATTACTTTGGGAGTTTAATGTGAATAACTTAAAAGCCAAACAACTGTTTCACAATGACCATCCTGAGCAGGCCAACTCAAAGCCGTATGTCAAAGCTTTGATTATATTGCAGGCCAAGGCTCAGGTTTACTACTCGATCCTCGCTAACACCAAGGTCATCTGGACGGATGCAATACCAACTGGAGCTACTGATGGCGTATATGTCTATCTTAACAAGGATTTCTTTAGAGGCCTTGCTAGTGATTCTCAACGCGCATTCCTACTAGCTCATGAGGTAGCGCACATTGTGCTACGCCATCCACAACGCGGTAAAGCATTCCTTGATCGCGGATTCTTCAGGCAAGTTGGATCTAAGACTATTAGCTACTGTCCTAAGATGTTCAACAAAGCCGCTGACTATGTGATCAATGCTGATTTAGTCAAACATGATCTTGAGTTTATTCCTGATGGACTTCTTGATTCAGATATTAGTCGTGATGAGCTAGTTGATGATGTCTATATGGGACTTGTTAATGATAACGATGATCAACCCTCCAAACCTCAAAAGGACAATGACAATGACAATCAAGATGATAACTCTGGCGGTAGCAGTGGTGGTAACGGTGACTCACATTCTGATGGCTCTAGCAATGATGATCAGCAATCAAAGGATCAAGATGATTCTGATCAGTCTAGCGACAATGACAGTGAGGCTAACAACTCACCTGATCCTATGGAGGACTCGACTAGCGAGGGCATAGACACTCACCTAGTGCCACAGTATGAGGGTACTCCAGAAGAGCAAGAAGCATCTCAGAAGCAAGACTCTGAAATCATGGAGGACGCATTGGATCGTGCTATTGATCAGGTTCAACAAAGCAGGGATCGCGGTGAACACAATCAACCTGAGATCGCTGAGGGATTGATTGGTGCATCTAGACGTAATGGTGGTGTTGCATCATCTACTGACTGGAGATCCGAACTTGCCGATAGAGTTACCAGAGTATCAGCAGGGAGCGAGTCAACTTGGTCGCGCATCAATCGCAGGCGATATGTCAACACTGGCGTTATTTCACCCAGTCGAATCGGATCATTCAATCGCATCATTACTACGTGGGATACGAGCTATTCAGTACAGCAATACACTGGACTGGTAGATGATATTACCGCAGAGGCGGCATCCCTTATTGATACATTATCTCCCTCATCTGGGGCAATGCTTATTCAATGCGGCAATTATGTCACCCAAGTTGACGAGGTTATGTCAGGTGATGAGTACAGAGATATCAATGTCGATACAGGTGGCGGCACGTACATGGCATCATCCGTCCAATGGATTGAGGAGAATGGTATTGATCATGACATTCACTTGATCTTTACCGATGGCGAGATGGATAAGACGGATTGCAGAATATGTGCTGAGTCTGGCGCGATACTTGTACTGGTCAAAATGCCATGCGCTTATTACAGGCGTAATCTGCGAGAGTCAGGCATTGACTTTATTATTGCGAACGATGATCCGCTCGCGGCATAACAATGAAAAAGGGTCGGCTCCATTTGATCCGGCCTTATCATTAACTTCTTAAATACTACAAGGACAACAGGACATGGAAAAATACTTTAATACTTTGGATGCAACTAGACATCTGTTTGGAATTAATTGTGTATCAAATGGTCAAAAGCATATCGACAAGGATGCACTTGAAAAGGCAATGAAGGATGCACTTAGGAGGCATCATGATATTGGTGCTGAAGCGAAATATATTATTAACACTTACTTTGAAGAGAGGAATCAACAATGAAAGAAGATGAATTGTGGGAAAACAGAGGATTGAATGTGGTCTTTAAGGCGCATGGTACGCTGAGAGATTTGCTGACCCATGTGCATAATGTGTATGGTATTAACAAATCCGATCAAGCTCAGTACCTACTGGAACAGATGGTTGCAACTGAGTTAGTCGGTGAGTCTCAGCTAGATGATTACCTGAGAAAAATGCAAGGCCTGCTACTTGATAAGCTTAGGGCAAAGAAAATTGACTTTGAATTTCAAATTGAACTGAAACAAAAAGAGGTTGATGAGCTAACGATTAAACTTAGCGAGAACAACGGTGATATTGAAAATAAATCTCCTAGGGTTGGCGCTGACTTTATGATTGATCGAATGCGAAAGAGATCAGAAGAAATTGAAGATGATAGTATCAAGGAGGAATCATGAAGGACGTTAGTTTGAGCGGTAGATCAATTGTCGCGTCTTGCGCTTATTGCGGAAGTGATAAAGTTTGCATGGACAGATCTCCAGTTTGGGATGGCGATGAATGGAAAATTCCAAACAACACACCTTATTCAAAAAAATTGACGATTCTTAAGTTCGTATCCAACGTGTTGTTTGAATATGAGAGAGGCAATTCTATCTCAACCCCATACACAAGAGCTTACTGTCAGGACTGCGAAGGAGATACAAGAATAGTATTTAACTTGTTAAAAGAAAGAAATTCTGAGCGGGACATATTATCGTGTTATCAAGTTGAAGTAATGGAAAAAGTGCCAATTGATGATGATGGAGGTTATGATTGTTTGTATTACACTCATGAGTTTAGCTCTATGGATGAGATAGAAAGATCTTTAGGCGTTCAATTCTGGGATCGTAATTGTGATATTAAAATTAGAAAATTCTTAAAGGAAGAAAAACTAGATGAGGATTAACTATGGAAATTATCGGACAGTTATTTATGGGGTGTTTTTATGTGAGCTTTTTGTTAGCAACTCTAGCTCATTGTTATGCAACTATTACAGAAGGAGCAAGTCATGAATCAAGAAGTAAAAACAAGCGATATTGTATGGGCAAGCGCAGAGTATCTAACAATCCCTCTCCCAAACTGGGGAGATGATTTTGAGGAGTGGGAGGCTGATAAGGTTCTTGAGCATATACAAGAGTTTAAGGTTGATGCATTTAAAGATGTAAGCAACAAGAAGATAGCTCACATGATCCTATCAACTGCTGTTAGTTTTAGGGAGGCAGTCAGAGAGGAGGCAAGAGTAATATTAAAAGAATTAACAGATGTATTTAATTCAATCTAACAGATAAGGCCTCATTCCTTTCTTGGGAGTGAGGCTTTTTTTTATCTTTTCTTTTCTCATCCTGAGAGACTTGACCAAAAATCCTATCCCAAGAAACATCAAAATTTATTTTATTAGTCGGACGTTGCTTTGATCCTTTAGACATATCTTAACCTGTTAATAACAATAGTGAAGCCCGGCTGACGGCCGGCGCTTCAGGTAATATTTAATTTGTTAAGTATAAGAATATAAATTTATGCAAAAACCTATAACTATACTCTATGCGCTTTTCTTTTTGAAAAATAATCAAGAATTTCTTTGAGCTTGGAAATTTTAGATTTATCTGTAATTCTCAAGTCGTTAACAACAATGTCAAAAACTATTCTTTCCGCCTCTTCTCCAAACTTCTTTTTAATTTTATTCATTGTTCTTGAAAAAACTAAAAGTCCGTTGGTGTACTTGTCACCTGATCCGCCACCAAAAGTATCATCCATTGATGGCGTTTTTACATAGACATTGGCTTTAGTTGCCTGATGAAGTATCCACTCAGCAGTTATGTGATGACTAACCTCTATCTTCTTATCAAGTAATAACCGATCAATGTATAACTGATCGGTTACTTTAACTCTTAAGAAACCTCCATCTCCCTGCTCAAGTGATGTCTTATGACGTTTGTGCAGTTCATTAGTCCCTGTCTCGTTTACCTTTATATCAGAAATCCCAGTCATCGTCAGTCTCATGCCAGTCGTTAACTTTGCCTATTGTAGGCTCGAAATCTTCATAAGCTACATCTGAGTATCGCCCAGTAGGTATATCATAATCAAGGTTAATAGTACCAGTCGTTCCAACCCATTTAAACCTACACTTCCAACAATGTATTTCTACATTCTTATCTTTATCAAGGTGGACGGTCACACCAAGATCGGCTTTAGCAAAGAAAGCGGCTGATCCAGATATGTTCATACCTTTTGGTACTGGGGTAGTTCCATCTTGATTGGTAATCATTTTTGCAGGGTGAGCAATAAACCAAATGTGAACATCATGCGCTCTGGCAAAGGTAACAAGGCGTGTTAACATTTCATTAATACCCTGATGCTCGTTATCAACACCCTTAGTTTGTTGTATGTAATTGTACGGATCAATGACAAGACCTCTTACGCCCAGTCTCATAACTGCTTGCTTTGCCCTATCCAAGATACTGTCAATTGTTGCTGACTCACCGCCCCTTTGTTCTAGAAAAAGAAAATGATCTGACACCCATTTCATCGCATCGCTTTTTTCCTCTGAACTCATACGATCAGTTCTTCCTTCAAAAAAAGGCTTTCCTATATATTTTTCAGATAGCTTGGCAATATGCAGTGGTGGTGGATTTTCAAATGACGCAACAGCAAACTTCCATCCCTCTCTTTTTGACAAGTTAACCATAATTTGATCAATAAACTCGCTCTTCCCAGACCCCGGAATTCCAGTCACTATACTTAACTGACCTTGAACAACAGTAAATAAACTGTCAACACTAGCAAGACCAGTTGATGATCCTCCAACAATCCCTTCTTTATAGAGATGCTCTATGTCACTAATGTAATCCTCAGCAGAATAGACACCTTCCAAAGGCACAGGCTTTGCGTTATCAATCATCTTTCTAACAAATTCAGCACCATGATGTTTTAATACATCATTGCAATCCTTACATCCCTCTGGATAGGATATCGTCCAACACTTTGCCCTTCCCATTCTTCTAGCTAACTCTTCACTAAGGGCAACGCCTGCCTCATCATTGTCAGTTGCTAAAATAATTCTTTCAGCTTTATCTAACTTATCTCTGGCTGTCCAGACATAAGCAAACTTATTATCCTCTTCTGGATTGACCTTTCTATTGCTGACCTTTTGCGGTGCGCCATTGGGAACGCTCACAACATTGGACAGGCCTGATGCCGCGCAAGCCAATAAATCACTTTCACCCTCAACAATTACTATGTCAATTGCATCATCTTTGACTTGATCAATTCCCCACAATGTTCTTGCCGCACCATCTTGAGTAAAATGTTTTCCTTGAACCGATCTCCACTTAACCGCCTCTCTATCTCCATAAACAAAACCAACCGCATCCATTTCACCTGACCCGTTAAAAAATTTCCTACCAGAAACTACTGGGTAACTTGTTACAGATAAGGGATCGATTGACCGGCTGAGTAAATATTCATTGATAAGTTCTTGGTTTGATTCGTTTGGCACTGAGATAGCCCTCACTTTTTGAGGTTGAATTTTTGGTTGAATAGTTGGTCTGTTATATCGTCCTGATAGACCGCAATGGTGGCATTGATAGAGACAGTCAGAACCATCTATGGTTATGCTGAGTGTTTTAACATTTTTCTTTTTTCGTTTGTCTGAGCATTCAGGGCATTGAACCCTGCAATTGTCATGGATATTTGAGAAAAAATATCCTAGATCGTGATCATTCATATTTGCACTCCAATGAAATATGTGATTATAATATCTTCCTTTAGGAAGATTCCTGTTTAGAACATATACTTAATTATCAGGAATATTCCTGTTCCTTAGAATATTCCTAGTGTTGCTTAATCTTCTTTAAAGTATTCCTCTATTCTTTCAATCATGTCATTAATCATCCGTTGTTTTTTTACGCCCCCCAATCTCAACGCATCTATGACATCATCTTTAATTTTTATATGATTTAATTGCAAATGCTCACAAACAAGTTTGTGTTCACCTGAAATAAAATAATTAGCGGCATCAAAACTTACTTCCTCATTGCTGTCGTAGGTATCTTTCAATGCTTGAACGATCATCCTGCGGCATAACAATAATATCTGATCTTGGCGATTCCCTGTCCAACGCCCAAAAGATGTGTTTCTCTTTGACTTGTCTATCGTTTCCATAAATCTTTCCTTGCATACAATCTAGTATTACTGATTCATCGAGGTCAGGTCTTCTTGAGGAGTAGTAAACTTTAATCACTACAGCCAGATCACCCTCTAACAGTTCAGGCAAGGTCTGGCATTGCTGATCAAAAAGTTTAACATAATCTCTGGCCTTTTTGCTCTTAATAAAAGCAGGCCTTCCCCTTATTGTAACTAACTGTCTTGAGTTAGCCTTACTAGCAGGCTCTCCATGCACTACAAAATTAACTGTTGTCATACTACTTTCCTCTTGCTAAGATGTCTACCACTATATACTATTTACTTAAACTTACCAACTGAATGGAGCTTACTATGGATGAAGTTAAAAGAGGCAGAGGACGGCCACCCAATGAGGCTTTAAAAAACTTAACTCGCCAACAAAGAGTGCAGTATTACAAGAAAAAAAACAATGTTAAAAACATGACTATTAATGGAGATCTTCTTGATCGCTTTAATGCCAGTAAATGCATTGAATCAGAAAAACTTGGATACGAACTTAAGAATCGTCAATTTTTAAGCATTCTTTTGAAGAGTCTTGATAATGAAAGAAGCAGAAGAGATCTTTTGCTTGATAGGAAAAAAGAAGCAGAGCGAGGCGGTTTTTGATGAGCAAGATAGGTGGTTATTTAATTGAAGCAGAAATGTTAGGAGAGATTGAGTATGACGAGCGAAAAAGAAGATACATCAAAACCAGTGACCTTGGTAGTGGAGGACAACATACCTTTGCCGAAAGATCGAAGGTTAGGAAAAGGACAGTTACTTCCAACGGAAATGAAGGAAGTAATGTCTAGCATGAAAGTAGGTCAAAGTTTTTTTATGGAAACAACGCTTGATGAGCAAAAAGGTAAGATAGCGGCAATCAGAGCGGCTGTGCAAAGATACATTGATCAATCTGATAATCCTATAGCTTGGGACTGGGTGTTTTCAGTAAGAAAAGAAAATGATCCTTTCCGTTTGGGCGTAAGAGTTTTTAGGATGGAAGACAGAGATAAATGATTATTACAAATAACTTCAACCTTCCAGATGTTGTAGTCTCAGCTTTAACGCAAGATGATTACACAAAGGGAAAGTCCAATAGGTCGGTAACGCAACTTATTGACTCTCCTCAAGTAGCTGTTCTAGCTAGAGAGAATGAACAGAACATTGAAAAGGATGCCGTTGATTTTCTTTGGTCTAGATTTGGTACGTCTGTTCACAACATGTTTGAAAAATCTGTTGAAAGCAAAGATAAGCTTATCAGCGAAGAAAGAATGTTTGCTGATGTTTTGGGTTGGACTATTTCGGGCGCGGTGGATTTGCAAGAGCTTACAGACAAAGGCCGCATTGTAAGTGATTACAAGGTTACGTCAGTATGGTCTGTTATTTACGACAAGCAAGAATGGCATAACCAATTAAATTGTTACGCTTGGTTGATTCGCAAATCACAGGCCGTTGCTGTTAAGGAGTTAAGGATAATAGCAATCATCCGTGACTGGCAACGCAGACGAGCATCAGAAGACATGGGTTATCCTCAATCACCTATTCAGGTTATCAACATTCCTTTGTGGAGTAATGATGATCAGGATCGTTATGTTGAGGAGAGGGTTAAGCTTCATCAGAACGCTGAGTTTCAAAGACTTACTGGTGATCCTATAGAGGAATGCACTCAGGCTGAGACATGGAAGAAAGATGATACATACGCGGTAATGAAGAAGGGAAGGAAGAGAGCGGTCAGGGTGTTAGATTCAAAAGAAGGTGCAGATGATTACATCAGTGCAATCTCTGTTGATGCTGACAATCACTACATTGATGTTCGAGTGGGAGAGGCAACCAGATGCATTCAAAACTGGTGTCAGGTAAGTCAGTGGTGTCCTCAATTTGCAAGGGAGAAAACTGCATGATGGGAAATGATAAGGAAACATATTTAAAGATGGTGTCGATTTGGTCTATTACATCAATACCAGACTTAAAGATTAACTTGGTAGGAGATAAGTTTGTAGTTAGCTGTCAGTTTGGCTTTATTGCAAACATGGACTCTAAGTTATTTTACGAGATTGAGCCGATAGAAGTTGTTTCACTCATTGAGAAAGCATTTGAGAAACAGTTTGGGGTATCAGGCTTAAAGTATAGAAATGCCTTACAAGGCTTTAAGAAAAATCCATTTTCAAGTCAAAACTAGGAGTGCAACATGACGAATAAAGATCAAAAACCAGACATTACGTTTGGGCAGATATGGAAAAAACTCAATAGTGTTTCTTGCGCTGAACTGGCAAAAGAAAAAAACAATCTTACATACTTACCTTGGAATGAGGCGTGGTATTTACTTATGTCCCACTATCCAGATGCAACTTTTGGGTTTCTTGATAACGAAGTTTATCCAGATGGATCTGTTTCGGTAGTTTGTCAGGTTGAAATACATGGCTTTGTTAGAAGGATGTGGCTTCCTGTCATGAACTACTCTAACAAGGTTGTTATCAATCCTTCATCTAGGGATATTAGCGATAACAAGATGAGATGCTTGGTAAAAACTATTGCGATGTTTGGTTTAGGTTTTCACATATACAGAGGACAAGTTCAGCCAGAAGATATGTTTGATGATTCTTCTTCTGAACAAGTTAAAGGTAATAAAAATACTACCACTGGCTCAAAAAACACCGCAGTAGGTCATAAGCCTACCAACAAAAAATCAGTCAATGTAACAAAAGAAGTTGCAGACAAGATGACTGAGGAAAAGAGAAAGAAAGATGAGGAGGAGTTTTATCTTTCATGGACTGATGATGATGCCCAGTTTTGGGTAGACAAGATGGTAGAGGTTGCTAAGAAGTTTCCTGAGTCAGAGGGAGGTCTTAGAAATCAATGGTCAGCTAACAAAAAGACAATAGCGCACCTTACTGAGAATCATAAAGATGCCTACGAATCTTTAAAGAATCAATTTACAGAAATACGAAATTCACTTAATGAAAAAAAGGAAGGTAATGATGAATAAGCAATATCCAAAAGGCGAAGGGGCAATGTTCGCAAATCAAAAGCAAAATGAAAAACAACCAGACTGGAGGGGTAATATTGAAATTACCTCTGCTCAGTTAAAAGAGTTGTTGAATATGGCAAGAGCTAATCAGGCTAACCCTGTTCCAGACTTTAAGCTCAAGATACAAGTAGCATCTTGGAATAGAGTGGCAAAGAACACTGGTGCTGAATACATGTATTTAAGCACTGAGGTTTACAACCCTGAACCTGCTCCTGCACCACCTCCACCACCGCAACCTGTTGCGGAGGAATTTGACGAAGATATACCGTTCTAATGAAGTTTGAATTAAAAGAGAACAGCGGAGTGGTAGATATTCTTCTACCTCTCTGCAACCTTTTTCCAAACAAAAGCTTGGAGCTTATGAATCTTTGTTTAAAGTCAAAGAGAGGTATACAGGTAGAGATAAAAACAATTGGGAAGTCTAGAACCCCAATGCAAGAAAGATATTACAGAAAATGGTGCGGTGAGTTTGCCAAGTCCGTTGGAATGACTCATGACGAAATGCATGAAGAAATACTTTGCAGGGCATTTGGTAGCGAACATATCGCAACATCTTTTGGAGAAATAAGAAGACCAATAAAGAGAAGCTCAGAGGTTGGGGTTACTGAGTATTCATCTCTTATTGAGATGTTAATATTTACAGCTTCAGAACTTAACTTTTACATACCTCCTGCGGAAAAGCAATGAGTAATTTTATTTTGTTTCTTGATTTTTTGATGATAGTAATTGCACTAGATTGCCTAAGAATATTCCTTCTTGACAGGATGGGGATAACCAAGGATGAAGAGTGAATACTCATCATTAATTGTTACAAAAAATCTTTTAGAAAAGTTGATGAGAAAGCATCATTACTTATCCAAGGTATCAGCAGGGTTTAAAAGTGGTTTTAATGTTGGGTTAGTGCATAACAATAAAATTGTTGGAGGATGCATATTTACAGGCTTTCCTGTACCAGAGTTAAGCCAATCTTGCTTTGGCATCAGCAGAGATGACCAAGACGGTTTATGGGAGCTTAGTCGTTTTGTTCTAGACCCAGATCATCAAAAGTCAGAACACAACTTGGCGACATGGTTTATGGCAAGAGCTATTAAGATGTTAAGAGCAGAGGAGTATGTGCGAGCAATCTTGAGTTACGCTGACAACGATCATCATAAAGGAGTCATCTACTCAGCATCTAACTTTAAGTACTATGGGCTTTCTGAAAAGAAGAAAGACTTTTACATAGAGTCACAACAAGATGATTTGTTTTCTGGGACTCAAATGATTAAACACAGTAGAGGTAAGATAAAAGACCTTGAAGGTGAGTGGAGAGATAGGAGTCAAAAGCATAGGTTTTTATTAGTGTTTGATAAAGATCTTAGCTGTCAATGGCAATCACAGATATGGATAAGTAATTGATGAGCAAGATAAAGGTTAAAAAAAACATGGCTGTGGCTAACGATCTCGGTGGTGGAAAAAAGATTAGAGGCACTAGGAGAAAAAACAAGCTTACAGACATGGAAAACAAAAGAACAAATACATGGGATAAGTATGTAGATGAATGGATAAAAAAGAATGAGGGTAAATAATGAAAGGATCAAGATTAGATCAAATGAGACAGCAAGTGTCTGATTATCATAAAAACAATCCAGAGGTGTGGGAATTATTTGTCAAGTATACATTTGACAGAATTAATAGAGGGTTTAAGAATTATTCTGTTAACGGTATTTTTGAAAGAATAAGGTGGGATGCAGATGCAGTTGGCGGTGATGGTGTTAGAGAATTCAAGATAAACAACAACTACAGACCGTTCTATGCTAAACGATTTATGAAACAAAACCCTAAGTACGATGGGTTTTTTAAGACTAGAGTTCAAACAAGTGCATTTAATCCTGCTAAAAACACTGGCGAAACAGTTCCTAGTGAGGTAGAGTAAATTTAGGTGATGTAATGGTTGGTGAGTGGTGGCATCGAGCAGTTCCCTTCCCCCCTTGGTGAAGTTTTAAAAAAGAGATTATGAAGTACCGTCACCTAAAGTAATTATTCATGCGGTCAATTTTCTCAACCACCACAAATTCTACCGGCTGTAAATTCTTTTATTTAACTTGT
>Ga0209337_1002047_pt1 | contig 14866 bp, 22 predicted proteins | sample LinPmetageLP53_FD_184044 | JGI IMG/M metagenome (GOLD analysis project Ga0209337, IMG submission 184044) | Marine viral communities from the Pacific Ocean - LP-53 (SPAdes) (version 2) | ecosystem: Environmental > Aquatic > Marine > Oceanic | place: Pacific Ocean | collected 2010-02-08
CTCCGTCATCTCCATAGTCAACTACCTCTTCAACAGTTTCTAAGGTGTAAGTAAACTTACCAAGAAGAGATTTTTTACACCTAACTATGGCTGTCTGTGGGTTCTCTTCTTGTGGTAAATATTGATTGATTTCTCTTTGATGATCTTGGTTCATTTTTCACTCCTTGTAGATATGTAACCTTTTCTTTCATGCACTTCTTTAACAAAAAACTTTGTAAGCTTATCACTGCTCGTCCAATCGCTTGATACCTCGTCATACTCATCGAGCCTATCAACCATCTCGTCATAGTCAGTCATGTTGTTTATACACTCGACTATGTCGTCAACCATTTCGTGAGGACAAGCCTTTAGCCATCTCTTTGAATAGTAGTCTTGGTGATCCTCTGTTATAATTTGCTCAAAGAGTTCAAACATTTTTGGTACTAGATCGTCCTGACCCTCTTTAAAATCATTAAAATCATTACCTCCATGCGCCCAATATTTTAAATATAAATCTTCGTCATACTCTTCATTAATAATGGGATTAACCTTTTTGGCGATAGTTTTGATTTGTCTTTTGATACAAAACTCTTTGACCTCATTAAAGCTATTAGTTTCTAAGAACCAACAATTTGTTGAGGCATAGTCTTGATCTCTTTTAACAAAGAACCTCTTAACATTACTATTAAGACCCCAACGTTCATCTCTCTCTTCTTGGGTCGGCATATCGATATTGATATTCCAAATTGTATCCCCATCATTAAAAGAAAATGTTGGTAACTCATCATTGCCGTAATCATTGTTTTCCCAGGTTGATGGTAATTCTAAGTCTGCGTAGTTTTTCTTCCAACTCTCAATAGCCATTATATCCTCCCTCTTCTCATATGATAATCTGATGCTCTGTTAACTCTTCTCATTACAGATCGATATTTTGTTAAATCTAATTCTGCATCACCTCTAAGAACCACTTCTTTATTCTCTTCTAAGACATTCCAAATTTCTTTAAGATACATTCTTCCTTCGCCGTCGTTGTCGATCTCTTCATTAAGAACAACGTCGAACATAACATCTTCATAAGCATCTTCGTCATGCTGTTTTTGGATAGTTAGTCCTCCTTTTAAATCATCTCTAATAAACTCGATAAGATGATCTTTTGTTTTTTTAGGAAAACCATTACAATGTTCTCCGTGAAGAATATTTTTAATTACTTGTTGAATGCCTGTTGGCATCAATTGAATATTGATTACATCTTCACCATATAGACTTGCAATAATTGGATCACCTTTATCGTCGATATTAAAATCAACAAAATAATCACAACCTTGAAAATCTACATAACTTTTACTTATCATTATTAATGTTTCTTGTTTAAAAGTTTTCATTTATTTTACCCCTTCTATTATAAATCCAAATTTGGTTAATTTATTAATATGATTTTTAATAAATTGTTTTTTATCGTACTCATAAAGATCATCAATTTCTAACTTGATGTCCTCTAAAGTAGAATAAAATCTTATATCTGACATAATGATTTTTCCATTATCATCAAACTCAAGTCTTTGATTGCGATATGTATTTGGGTGATTTTCGACATATTCTTTTGTCTCAAAATCGTATTTGTCATTATTCTCAGGATTAAACCTAATATACCAACGACCACTAAAATAATTAACTAGCTTTTGTATATCATCATGAGATTTTATACCATCATATTCATGATAAAGCATAGCGTCTGATCCATCATGGTTCTCACTAACGAAGGCATCACAAATTTCATATCCTTTGTATTTATAATGACCAACGTCTATTTTTTTTAATCTCTTCATTCGAATCTCCTCGGTTGTTATTTGTAAACGATATCAAATGATTAACTAATATACAAGCACTTAATAATTTATTTTATTAACAAAGGTTTATGGTTTACGGGTTTATGCCATAAACAAAGTGCCGTATATAAAACACTTTTAGCTATATTCAGCCATTCTAAGGGTTTTTTTGTTTATGGTTTATGGCTACGTCCGTAAAGTTCTTTTTGGCAGTTTTCTGAGGGTTACAGAGAGGTTTATGGTTTACGTATATATATATAGATATGGGGGTCTATAAAACCCCCCCAACTATATGATCTCTTTAAGTTAATTCTATAAACTTGTTGAGTAAACGTCATGAATGATTTATATTCTGATTGTACCTAGCACCAAACCGGTAGTCAAAAGGATAGAGAGATGCATAAGAGAAAAGCAGACGTAAAAGCACTAAGTAGAAACCCCGATAGCCTGAACGCAAAACTGACAGAAAAAGAGATGAGTTTTGTAGAACACTATGTGAAGAAGAATTGTTCTCAAACAGAGTCTGCCAGGTTAGCTGGTTATAATCATGCCAACCAAGAGGGCTATCGATTGATCAGGCGCAAGCATATCGCAGACAAGATAGTTGAGATGCAAGATGCCATGAGATCGAGGGCTAGGATTACCCCTGACAGGTCACTGAACGATCTTATGAAGATAAGAGATAAAGCTTACGAGGAAGGCTCATACAATGCCTCAATCGGGGCTGAGAAATTACGTCTACAAATTGCTGGATTGTTGGTCGACAAGAAGGAAATTAAGACGGGCAAAATAGATCAGATGTCGAGGGAAGAAGTAATGAAAGAACTCCAAAAGTTACAAGATCAAGCTGAAGAAAATACTATTGATGTTTCCTTCACTTCGGAAGACCAAGACTCGTAAACGCTCCGTTTACTTCGGTTTACTTTTTCTAGGGCATTACCGGTAAAATCAAGGCTAGAACCAGGGGGGTGGAGGCACTCCCCCTCTCTGAAAAAAAATCAGACATTCCAGGTAAACCAAAACTAGAACCATCAGTTCAAGTTTAGGTTCTAAAAGTCCTAGCCAGGGAAGAGCCAAGTCCTAGCCAGGTCGGGTCGGGTTCGCTGCGACCGGTCGGGTTCCAGGTCTTAGTCGGGGTCCGGGTCGGGGGTCGGGAGTCGGGTAGTCGGGTAGTCGGGACTACACATAGATACCAGGTTAGTAATAGGTAAGGCCCAGGTTATATATAGGTCATTACCAGGTCTGCATAATTACCTGGCCAGGTCGCCGGCCTTACGCCGCGTCCGGGTTAATATACCGGTTATATACCAGGAACCTTTATTGTTTACTTTGTTAAGTTAATAAGTTAATATTATTATATTAACAACTAATGAGGTTTAACATGTCTATATATAAAAAGTTTAATGAGTTTAAGGAAGAAGAAAAGCTTGATCCCAGGTATTATCATTATTTTGATGAGTTTCCTGGAAAATTAATGGGGGTTGATACAAATACTAAGATCGTTAAAAATCAAAAGCTAGGATTTTTAACCGGTATCATCCACATGGCACCAGCGGACGTTTCCGGGTATGAGCTTTGCACCCATTATAAACAAGCTGGATGCAAGGACGCTTGCCTGGTTTCATCCGGTCGCGGTTGCATGGGTCCGGTTGAAATGTCCAGGTTGCGCAAGTCTTGGTTCTATAAAGAATATCGTAAAGAGTTCGAGTCATTATTAAGAAAAGAATTAGACTCGCTTTTTAGAATTGCAAAGCGCGACGGACTGACTCCCCTGGTCCGACTCAATGGTACATCCGATATTGTATACGAACGCAAGCTTCCAGGAATACTTGCTGACTATCCTAGCGTACAGTTTTATGACTATACCAAATCAGGTTCCAGGTTAGGCAAGACTCCTGGTAATTATGATCTTACTTTCTCTTATAGCGCAAAGCTTAGTTACCAGGGCGAGGTCATCAAGGCCATCAATAACGGGTCGCGAATGGCTGTAGTATTTAAAGATAAAGGCCAAGTTGATCACGCTATCAATGATAAACAAGGTTTATATATTCATGATAAGTGGTTCCCCCTGGTTAGTGGCGATGACTCTGATGTAAGGCATCTAGATGATAACGGAGTCGCGGTTGCTCTATATTTTAAAGGCTCTAAGAAACTTTTAAAACTAGGCCTTGAGTCAAAATTTGTAATTGATTTAAACAAGATGCATGAGTATCCAGGTTTAAGATTTTTCTCCACGTTTAAAATAGCAAGTTAAGAAAACCTCAGGAGGTCCGGTCTGTAACCAGGTCGGGCCTTTTTTGTGCCTTGGATTCCAGGTCGGGTCAGTCGGGTCGGGATGAGTCGGGATCACGTATAAAGACCGGTATTACCCTGGTATAAGAGGCCTTATATATAATAGATAATATTAACCCTATTGATCGCCTTAACCTTGCTTAGCTTGTTTTATTGTTAATTTAAAAGGTAAATTATTTTAGTTAATAAGGTTTACAATAGGTGATTACTAGGTAATAATAATACTTTAACAACAACTAAAGAGGTTTAACTATGAATACTTTACTTAATAAGATTACAACCAATAAAGGCATGGCGCGAATATGGATTCAAAATGCTTTATTTTTAGAGCCTAGCGGATTCGGAGCTAACGAGGTTTATTATCGATTCACGCGAGGTGACTCTATTATCCTTGAATCGGCTGAAAAAAAGATTCGCGAAGGTCAAAGACTTGATAAAGACTATCGACTCAAGCATTCACTAAACAAATATAAAACTTGTGTCAAAGTATCTAAAACGACTCGCGGTGGCTGTACTATCGATATACTAGCGCAACCAATGAGCAATTTTATTCTTGATACTTTGGGCTGTAAGCTTGAAGACATTGCAAGCAATGATATTTTCATCAATTGTAGAGCTACCACTTCAGACAATCACAAGGCTTTAAAGCTTCAAATTAAAGAGGTGGCATAATGAGTAATCGAAAATTACCCTTTAATTGTGTTGTCTGTGATTCTGAACCCGTCGAGGTAAGCAATAGATTTAGCGGTGAGTCGATAGTGATTCCACCTGACGCGGTGGCGGTTTATGATTCCGTTATTGGCGCCGAATATATCAGCGATTGGGATACGGTGCGCAAGGGAATCGATTGGTTTATTGAACATGAGCCAAAGGCTTACGGCGTACTGTTAGATTAATGGATATATTTATTATATTATATTTTATCTTCGGGGTTTTAATCCCAATCGTTTTCGCAATATGTTTCGCGGTCGATCAGTGCCGTAACTATTAAACGAATCAATTAATTAAATTAAAGCCCTAGTGTAAAAGCTAGGGCTTTTTTATGCCTATTGTTCGCAAGGTACCCTATGACTCGAATCTCGTTTATCTACTTTTTATTATTGCGAGGGTCGGGCATCACGTGGCCCCGTCCTTCTATATACTCTGTATAGGAAGTAGTATTTTGCCAAATAATAACCATACAAAAAAATAATTGGTGTTTTTAAGGAATAATGGTATAGATGAATCCATGGAAGAGATTGTAGTAACGGGAAGAAGAGAAGACGAACCTAATTTTAATGTTAGGGACGCTATATTAAGAGGCGCTTCTGCACCTTATCAAGATGGAACTCTTGATCCAGATCTTCGTGGCTCACTTATGATGGAAGATGATATAGGTTATGATGAAGCATATAACTACGCTCAAGAAATGCAAAATCTTAATCCAGAAGCATCATACAGAGGTCAAACTTTAGATCAAATGATCCTAGCCGGTAAAAACGCTCGTAATAAAATGATAAATACTGGAAAAAAATTTGGAAAAGATATATACAATACAGCTGCTATGGCAAGTACAGGAATAGGTAATCTTCCAATAGCTGGAGTAGCTTATAAAAATGCTATTGCAAAATCTAATCCCGCTGCTTTTTTAGCAGGAACAGTACTAGCTCCTACTGTTATGTCAGACTTTGGCTTTGCTGAAGGTGGACCTGTTGCAAGCATGGAAGATAAATCAGCTCAACGTCAAATAGATCGAGTAATGATGGCTGTTAATAGACTTATGGAAATGGGCGTAAGTGAAGAAGAAGCAAGAGCAGTAGTTCAAAGACATCTTGAATTAGGACCTTACCCTGAACAAATGCCAAGTGAAGGTGGACCTGATGAGTTTATGAGAAGACAAAGAGAAAGAAGAAAATCTGATCCTTCAAGACCTCAAACATTACCAGGCCCAAATCCATTTAATCGTGATTACAGCAATGATGATTCAATGAGGCTTCTTAATGACGAAATGTTTATTACAGAAGATGGTCTTGATTTACGTGAGTCAGATGGAACATCCTTAAATAACTTTGATGAAATGAATTATAAGGCTAATGGCGGTCAAGTAAGAAGACGTGTACCAGATATGTATTTTGGTAGATATAACATGGGAGGTGCTGTTGCACCCGGACAAGTATCAAAGACTCCAATGCCTGCTGGTAACCCTATGTTAAAACAAATAACAAACACAGATCCTCGTTATTATAGCGCCCCACCTAATCCAATGGGTAACTTAGTAGGTGGAATCTCAAATCTTGCTAACAATCAAAAGAAAACTAACAAGCTTTTAGGTGGCAATAATCAAAACAATAATGCCATGAATCAAAATTTAAAAATTTCGTACAATCCCAATCCCACCAACAAAGATCAGAGACTTGTCTTCTCTAATGTTCTAGAGAGTACTCGTCCAGTATAAAATCTTCCTGTCTATACGAAGGTTAAGGGGACGAGAGATCGTCCCTTTTTTCTTGCTCTTCTTTCAATACTGATTTAAAAGGATATACAGGAGACAAAAATGAAAAATATAGCAATAGTATTTGTACTAGGAGTATTTTTAATAGGATGTGCTGCATCACAAATATCTTTAACTGCGTCTGCGCCTAAAGGCAAAGACCTAGATATAACTATTAAAACAAGCGAAAAACAAGAAACACAATAGGAGAGTAATATGGAATGGCTAAACAAAGCGATAAGTCTAATAAAAACATTACCATCAAGGATATCGGAGCCAAGCACGTGGGCAGGTGTCGGTGTGGGGCTAATAGGTCTTGTATTTGTGGTGAGCGGAAACGTCCTTCTGGGAATAATAGTTTCGATTGCGGGAATAGTTGCAATTGTAATAAGTGAGACACAAGAAAAAAAAACTAAGAAAAAATCTAAAAAATAGGTGAGCCATGCTATCCTTATTAGGATCCGTACTTGGTTTCGGAACAAGCTTTTTGCCGTCTATATTAGGGTTCTTTGAGAAAGGACAATCTAACAAACATGAATTAAAGATGTTAGAGGCTAGGGCTAAATATGCTGATACCTTGAGCAAACTTAAAGTCCAAGAGTTAGATGCCGAAGCAGACATACAAGAAACACGTTCTATATACCAACATGCATCAGAAGTTGCAGCTAACAGTAAATCTACATTTATATCTGCTATTCAAGCATCGGTTCGTCCTGTTATTACATATTTCTTTTTTGCTCTTTTTGCTACGATTAAAGGACTTGGAGTTTATGTTGCCGTTCAAGATGGAACAGATGTAAGTCAAGCTATATTAAATAGTTGGGACCAGGAGACAGCAATATTGTTTTCAACAGTAATTTCGTTTTGGTTTGGCGGTAGAGCTATGAAACACATTAGGGGCAGTAAGTCTTAAAATGTCCGAAGTCAATTGGGATGAAATAGTTGACGGCCTTACAGATGATGAAGCTAAGTATGCTCTTGAGTTAACGCGCAGACTTAACAAGTTAAACTATCAATCACATGCTCAAGAAAAATTTATAACATTTGTAAAACATATGTGGCCAGACTTTATAGAAGGCGAACATCATAAAATATTTGCAAAACAATTAGAGGCGGTGGCACAAGGAAAATCTAAAAGATTAATTGTTAACATGCCACCTCGACACACAAAGTCTGAGTTTGCTAGTGTGTTTTTTCCAGCGTGGATGATGGGAATTAATCCTAAGTTAAAAATAATTCAAGCAACACACACAACAGAACTTGCAACAGGTTTCGGACGTAAGTGTAAAGCTCTAGTGCATAGTCCTCAATTTAGAGAAGTTTTTCCTAAAGTTAAGATATCACCAGAAAGTCAAGCCGCTGGTCGTTGGAATACGGTCGATGGTGGTGAGTACTTCGCTGCCGGTGTTGGCGCTGCTATTACAGGTCGTGGTGCGGACTTACTTGTAATCGATGACCCACACTCTGAGCAAGATGCTTTATCAGCAACATCTTTCGAAGCATGTTATGAGTGGTATACCTCTGGTCCACGACAAAGATTACAGCCAGGTGGATCTATTGTTATTGTTATGACACGTTGGTCTACGAAAGATCTAACAGCTGAAGTTTTAAAAGCACAGTCACGAAAAGGCGCAGATCAATGGGAAGTTATAGAGTTTCCTGCTATCTTTGAAGACGATAGTGTTTTGTGGCCTGGTTTTTGGGAAAGGTCAGAACTAGAAGGTGTTAAAGCATCACTACCTGTTTCTAAATGGAATGCTCAGTGGTTACAAAAGCCAACCAGTGACGCAGCGTCAATTTTAAAAAGAGAATGGTGGCAAAAATGGGAGAAGGACGATCCTCCACATTGTGATTACATTATTCAATCTTATGATACTGCATTTCTTAAATCTGAGAGAGCTGACTTTAGCGCTATAACAACATGGGGTGTTTTTCAAGCAGCAGAAGATGATTCGCAGTCGATATGTTTATTAAATAGTGAAAAAGGACGATGGGAGTTTCCAACCCTAAAAAGAAAAGCGTATGAAAGTTATATGGAATATGATCCTGATATGGTGTTAATTGAAGCTAAAGCAAGTGGACTTCCTCTAACGCAAGAATTAAGAACAATGGGTATTCCAGTTCTTAATTTTACTCCAGGAGGTAGACGGGCTGGACAAGATAAGATAGCTCGTGCTAATGCTTGCGCACCACTATTTGAGTCTGGAAAAGTATGGGCGCCAGACACGGACTGGGCTGAAGAACTTATCGAAGAATGTGCATCATTTCCTAACGGAGATAATGATGACTTGGTAGATTCAACAACTCAGGCTATACTACGATTTCGTGAAGGAGGATTTCTTACTCATCCGGAAGATTACTTGGATGAAGAAATTGTTCCTAAACAATTTAAATATTACTAGGAGAAAAAAAATGCCAAGAGTTGGAAAAAAAAGTTTTTCATACGATGAAGATGGATACATGAAAGCACAAGCTGAAGCAGATAGAACAGGGCAACCTATGATTACAGGTTATGCTATGGGCGGAACTGCAGCAGATTTTGTTTCAGATAAAGAAAGAAGAAGACTAGCTGATGATTATATCGCTAATTCTTCAGCTGTTAACCCAGATTTTGCTTATGATCGTGCAAGCTATGAGTTAGACCAAGGTGAAGGAACAAACAGAATGAAAAAAGCAAGGAAGATGAACAAAGGCGGAGATGTTTTTGGTCAAGAGACTGTTGTTTCTGTTCCTGAAGGTAATGGTGCTGGTACTATGAAGGGTATGGGAGCTGCTACTAGAGGCGGTAAATTTTCTGGAACATTCTAAAAATGGTAAAAATTAAATTTACACCAGACTTTTCAATGGAAGAAGATGATGATATTGTTTTTGAACTAGAAAATGAATTTGAAAATTTAAAACCTATTCCCGTTGAGGAAGCTATTTCAAGGACATTGTGTTTTAATAGTCCAAATAGCGAATGTAAATGCAAATCATCTCTAGAGTGTAAAAGTCATAAAGATTATAGGCCTTCGGCTTTGTCTGCAATAATGGTTATTTTAACAGCAGACCCGCAAGGCTACATAATAAAAAGGTTAGATGAGAAGGATTTAAATTAATGGCCCAAGATGATTTACCTTTAGGACCAGGGGGTCCAGAATCAGAAGAAATAATTGTTGAAGGTAATCCTTTAGACCAACTAGCCATTGATCCTGAAATGCTTGAGCTTGTTCAAAACACAGAAGGCATTGAAATGGAAGATGGTTCTTTTGAATTTTCTATGGAAGAAAGTGATTTAGAAAAAGAACAAATACCTTTTGACGCTAACATGTCAGAATATTTAGATGAAAGTATTTTATATACTATATCTAGTGATATTCTTTCTCACATAAATGAAGATAAAAGTTCAAGAAAAGAATGGGAAGATGCCTACAGAAGAGGCTTAGAACTTTTAGGTGTTAATGATAACGAAAGATCAGAACCTTTTCAAGGTGCATCAGGAGTTACTCATCCTATGCTTGCAGAAAGTGCAACTAAATTCCAAGCAATGGCTTACAAAGAATTATTACCAGCTGGTGGTCCTGTTCGCACAATGATACTAGGTGCAAAGAATGCCGAAACAGAAGCGCAAGCTGACAGAGTAAAAGAATTTATGAACTATCAGATAACGTGTGAAATGGAAGAATATGATCCAGAAACAGATCAACTTCTTTTTTATCTTCCTTTATCTGGTTCTGCCTTTAAGAAAGTTTATTACGATCCTACTATGAATAGGCCTTGTGCAAGATTTGTTCATGCTGAAAAATTAATTGTTCCCTACAACACAACTGACTTGATTTCAGCTCAAAGAATAGCGCAACAATTTACAATGGCTGGAAACGAATTAAGAAAATTACAACTATCTGGATTTTATAGAGATATAGATGTTAGAGCTGGATTTACCGGAAGAAGTGATGTTGAAGAAGAAATAGATAAGCTTTCTGGTATAGAAGATATTAATTACGATGAAGATGTTTTTGAATTGTATGAAGTACATACTTTTTTAGATATTGAAGGTTTTGAGGATATTGATGACAAAGGTGAAAATACAGGAATTAAACTTCCTTATATTGTAACTTTAGATGCATCAAGTGGAAATGTTTTATCAATTAAGAGAAATTATTACGAAAATGATCCCCTGAAAAAACCTATTCAATATTTTGTACATTACAAATTTCTCCCCGGTTTAGGTTTTTATGGGTTTGGGTTGCCACACATTATAGGCGGTATGGCATCTTCAGCTACATCTATCCTTCGTCAGTTAATTGACGCTGGTACATTAGCAAACTTACCTGCTGGCTTTAAAGCTAGAGGAATACGAATCAGAGATGATGATGTTCCGCTACAGCCTGGTGAGTTTAGGGATGTAGATGCTCCAGGTGGATCATTGCAAAATTCTCTTATCCCATTGCCATTTAAAGAACCTTCTCAAACTTTATACGGTTTGCTAAAAACTTTAGAAGAAAATGGCAGAGGATTTGCTGCAATAGCTGATTTTCCATACAAAGAAGTAGATAAAAATGCTCCTGTAGGTACTACAATTGCTAATTTAGAGCAAGGAACAAGAGTAATGTCAGCCATACATAAGCGTTTACATTACTCACAAAAGACCGAATTTAAGCTGTTAGCACGTCTATTTAGCGAGTATTTACCTCCTTCTTACCCATATATGACTGCAAATGGGGATCAACAAATAAAACAAAAAGATTTTGATGAAAGGGTGGATATCGTACCAATTAGTGATCCTAATATTTTTTCTATGGCTCAACGCATTGCTTTAGCACAAACAGAGTTACAATTAGTTCAATCTAATCCAGCAATACATGGTCCTAATGGATTGTATGAATCTTACAGAAGAATGTATTCCTCACTTGGTCTTAATAATATAGATGAAATATTGCCTAGACCTCCTAAACCACAGCCCTTAGATCCAGCTAAAGAAAATGCTGCAGCTATGAAAGGTGGAAAACTTCAAGCTTTTCCACAGCAAGACCATGATGCTCATATTAAATCTCACATGGCCTTAATGGGTACACCAGCACTTAATGCAAATTTAGATTTAGTTGCTAATATTCAATCTCACATTTATGACCATATGTCGTTTAAGGCGAGAGATATGGTTATGCAAAAGATGCAACCAGAGATACAATCTTTGCAAGAACAATATCAAGGTCAAATTCCACCAGAAATTCAAGAACAATTACAGGCTAAAATTGAAGAATATACTGCTCAAGAAATTGCTGGTTTAAGTGAATTATTTACTCAAGCTATAGAGCCAATGGAAGGACCGGATCCTTTAGTTGCTCTTCGTCAGCAAGAAATTAATTTAAAAGAATCTGATATGGAAAGAAAAAATGAAGAGTTTCAACAGAGATTACAACACGATATTACTTCTGATGAAGCAAATGCTCAAGTTGCTATGGATAGAGTTGATGTTCAGGAAAAGGCAATTGAAGAAAGAACAAGAGTTGCTGAAGAAAGAATTGCTGCTCAAAGAGAAAAATTATACTTGGATAAATAATGGCAAAAGCTATAGCCAGAACAACAAAAGGCAAAGGAGCCAACTACAGACCCACTAAGTCTGGTGCAGGCATGACAAAGAAAGGTGTTGCTGCCTACAGGAAAAAGAATCCTGGCTCTAAATTAAAAACTGCTGTTACCGGTAAAGTTAAAAAAGGTAGTGCTGCTGCAAAAAGAAGAAAGTCTTATTGCGCAAGATCAGCGGGTCAGTTAAAAAGAAGTAGTGCTAAAACTAGAAATGATCCTAATTCTAGGATTAGACAAGCAAGAAGAAGGTGGAAGTGTTAAATGGCTAATAAAAAAAATAAAAAAACTGTTAAGAAAGTAATTACGGGTTTAAAAAAAGCAAGTGCCTTGCATAAGAAACAAGCTAAAAGTTTGTCTGCACTTAAATTAAAAAACGGTGGAAGAGTTAAAAGGAGAAAATAATGAGTCTGGTAGAAAATATTAACAAACGCAAAAAGGCAGGAAAATCTAGATCTAAAAAAAACAGCACTGTTTCACGTGAAGCATACGCAGATATGAAATCTGGTTGGAAGAAAAAGAAAAAGAAAAAAACTACTAAAAAGAAAAAAACCACAAAGAAAGCATAATGCCATTAAAAAAAGGTAAATCTAAAAAAACTATAAGTAGTAATATTAGTAAATTAAATAAAGAAGGTTACAAAGGTAAGCAAGCCGTAGCCATTGCGTTAAGTCAAGCTAGAAAATCTAAAAAGAAAAAAAAGAAAAAGAGAGCTTAGTTTACATTTAAAAGTTTTTGGTTGACAAGTGTAAACAACAACCCCATATATATGTTATGTTTGATTACGACATTTATCAACGTGTTCTTAGGTTAGTCAGAGAGAGGCAAGAAGACCTAAGAACACAAGCAGAAACTGGAGCTGTAAAAGATTGGTCAATGTATCAAAACATAGTAGGACAGTTGCAGTCCCTGGCATATGTAGAATCTGAAGTCCAATCACTATTAAAAAGATTGGATGGAGATGATGAATAAAAAACTTTTAGTACCTGATTCTTATGTAGGTAAAAAAAATAAAACTAAAGACAATGTAGGATTTGAATCTGCTTGGGTAAAATCTGACGAACGATTTTTAGATCCCTCAAAAATAAAACTATCTTTAAAACAAAGGCTTCCTAACCCTACTGGTTGGAGAATGCTAGTTGTTCCTTATCAAGGAAAGCAAAAAACTGATGGAGGCATTCATATTCCAGATCAAATAAGGGAAAAAGAAGCTTTAGCTACATCAACAGGTTATGTTTTAAAAACAGGACCTGGTTGCTATCAAGATAAAAATAAGTTTCCAGAAGGGCCTTATTGTAAAGAAGGTGATTGGGTTCTTATAGCAAGATATGCTGGAACAAGAGTTAAAATGGATGATTTTGAAGTTAGAATTTTAAATGACGATGAAATTTTAGCAACAGTTTCTGACCCAACTGACGTAAAAAATTTTTAGGAGAAAAAAATGGAAGAAAATGAAGAAGTAATTTCAGAAGAAGAAATAATAGATATTGATGTAGAAGCTCAAGAAGAATCAACGGCTGATGCTTTAGATATAAAAGAAGATTCTGATGAATTAGAAGAAATAAAAAAAGACCCTTTATCTGAAAAAGAATTAGATAAAAGAAAAAATAGCGCTCAAGACAGAATTAATTCTTTAACTAGAAAAAGAAGAGAAGCTGAAGAAAGAGAAGCTGCGGCCCTTCAGTATGCTGAAGCAATGAAGAAAAAAGCTGAAGATGCAGAAAGAAAAAATAGTACAGTTAATCAGGGTTATGCTGTAGAGTTTGAAGGAAGAGTTGCTAGTCAAGAAGATCAGGCTAAAAAAGCTTTAGCTGATGCTACTGAAATAAATGATCCTATGAAAATAGCTGAAGCTACTTCTGCTCTTGCTAAAGTTGAGATTGAAAAAGAAAGATTAAGGGTTTATAAAAATAAATCTAGAAGACAACCAGCTCAAAAAGAAAATTTTGTTCCTTCTGCGCAACCAGCTCAACAACAATATCAGGCACCTCCTCCACCAGACCCTAAAGCTACAAGTTGGGCTGAAGAAAATTCATGGTTTGGTGAAGACAAAAACGTAACAGCTGTTGCAATGAACATTCATAATGATCTTATAAATCAAGGTTTTGATGGATCTACTGATGGTTATTATGAAGAGTTAAATAAACAGTTAAAACCTTGGGTTTCTGCTGCTGGATATGATCAAGGAGAAATTGTCTCGACCAAGCCAGCAACTGTAGCCCCAGTTAATTCTGGAAGAGGAGTTGCAAAAAAACAAAAATCTGTTAAATTAACAAGGTCCCAGGTAGAAATAGCAAAAAGACTTGGTGTACCTAAAGATGAGTACGCAAAAGAATTATTAAAACTACAAGGGAATAGGAGCTAAATATGGCTAAAAATGAAATTATCGATGAAACTGTGGCTACTGAAGCAGCAAACAGATCTTCACGGGAAAAAGACACAAGAAAAGCTTCAACTCGCCCTGTGCAATGGCGCCCCGCTAATAAATTGCACGCCCCGGATGCTCCAGACGGATTTATTCACCGTTGGATTCGAGCGGAAACTTTAGGACAAGAAGATAAATCTAATGTCCATCGCCGACTCCAAGAAGGATTTGAATTAGTAAGAGCGGATGAGTATCCAGATTCGGATTTACCGGTTTCTGATGGCAAACACGCAGGTATTATTGGCCTCGGAGGTTTGTTGTTAGCTCGATTCCCAGAGGAATTTAAAGAGCAAAGACATGCATATTATAATG
>Ga0209337_1002049_pt1 | contig 14860 bp, 11 predicted proteins | sample LinPmetageLP53_FD_184044 | JGI IMG/M metagenome (GOLD analysis project Ga0209337, IMG submission 184044) | Marine viral communities from the Pacific Ocean - LP-53 (SPAdes) (version 2) | ecosystem: Environmental > Aquatic > Marine > Oceanic | place: Pacific Ocean | collected 2010-02-08
TTATCGGCTGTAGCCTGCTGATTTTCTGTGAGCTTGGAAAACTGTAGGTCTGTTTTTTCTGCGCTGAACAGTGTGTCTTGGTTGAAAATACCGGGTTCCCGTTCAGCACTTCTGAAGTAGGTTATGTTGGCGTAAATCACAGGTCGTTCAGATTGCATAGCCTCAACTATCCTATGATTGCCTTCAACTATAACAGCAAACCCATCATTCATAAATTGTTTAGGGCGAACATATATTATAGGGTTGTATTCAGGATTCTCTGATGGGTTATAACCCTCCCTTGCTATACTTTCTTTTAAGAGCCGTAATTTACTACCTTCCGTGTCTTTGTTTCTGTACGAGTGTTCACCGTTCATGCCGGGAATGTACATAAGTTCCACTGGATCAAACGGTACGTTGAACGCCTCGGCTGTTGGGCCAGTCTGAGGTCCGAAATAAAATATATTACCAAGCTCACGCTCTTCGAGTATCTCTTGATTAGCATCTTTATTATAGAGATCTATCTGATCTTGGTAGTCTGGTTCGCCGTTTTCTTTAAATCCAAATGTTGTTCCACGTATTAATTCTTGCGCACGCCAAAGTAAACTAACCTTACGACCCTCACGCATCTGCGAGGCGGTGTTAGTTAACTTACTGTATACAATGTTGTCGGGTTCTTTGGGCCTGCCTTTTTCATCAAAGCTGGCTACGTTTGCACTCTTTAGGCTGAGACCTAATCTTTGTTGCGCAGTTCCTCTTGGCGCTGGATAAGCCAAGCCTTGTGCCATTCTGGCAGATGCGATGGTATTTCCAATTGATTCGCCGCCAACCGTTGGTCCAGACGCTCCCTCTGCTGTCGTGAGTGACGAAGTTTGTATACCCCTAGCAGTTCTTCTGCCTCTAGCCGCTCGCTCTCGCTCTTGTACGGATGGTTTAGATCCGCTTCGCTTCGACTTTGCGGGTCGTTGAAAGTCATTTTTGTAGGCTTCGACGAACTCTCTTGCACCATCTGAAAATACCTCTAATTCTGTGTTGTAACCCAGTGAGTTCCACAAGTCCTTCTCATAGAACCATAGCACAGCCTGCAAATCTCTGCTAGTTAATTGTGTCCCTGTCTGAGTAGAAACTTCGTCAGCAACTTCACGCAACCACCGTTTGATTTGATCGTTGTCTGCAGGGTTTGGTCCCGCCCTAGCCTCAAGTTTACCTTCTTTATTCTTTACCTGTAATCTTCCAAGGTGACGGTACACAGAACGCGCTGCCCAGTTGTCTACCGTCTCGTCACTTAGACCATTCAGGTTTGTGAAGAATGGTCCTATTTTTTTACCGAACATATACGCACCACGTCGTATAGAATTTATACCAAGTCCTGTCAGACCAGACTTGGTACCATGCCGCGCACGCATTTCATTAAGGTCTCGCAGACCGTGGTCCTCAAGCATCCAATCAGTTACCCTAGCGAATGACGGATAGTTAGATCCGGGGTAGTCAAACTGCGGATCATTCAACATTCCATTAACCATGTCTAGTTGAGAGCCAACAATCTTACCACGCTGACCCCACTGCTCGGTAGACAGAGGGTTTTTTATAGTGAGCTTACCAGTACGCAACCACTCGGCGTAAATAAGAGCGGCATTAAAAAGATTTGCCTTTGCCTTGGTTCCGTTCGATGTGATCGCGGCAATAAGAGTAAACATCTTGCGGTAGTCACTACCGAAATCAGGATCATTGAATGTTGGAAATACTTCCGAAAGAATATCAAATACTAGTTTGATATCATCGTCATACCAACCCAAACCCGACTGTTCTTCCCCAAGCTGATAAATAACTTCAGGGACAGTGGAGCGTTTAACATCTTGAAAGACATCCTCATTACTCAGTTCTCTAAGTCTATACTGACCTTTTGCCGCTCGAATTATAGCGCGATTGTAGGCATCGAATGCCTCGGCTATATCAGACGCTAAGACCTTGCCTCTTTCCTTCAGCCGTTGACTTATACCTTGCGCAAGTTTCCTTCTTATTTCTACACTACTAGTACCGTTCGTTTTGTATAGTGCAGCTGTCGGCTCGCTTACGTTAACCAACCTACTATATACTATGTCGCCACCTTCAACTTCAGACAGCCGTTTTCGTAGTGCAAAAATCTCATCGGAATTAAAATTTGTTATAAACTTCTGAGGATTAATATTGTCGGCAATACTCACAACCACGTCGCGTGGAACAGTAAACTGGTCTGCGAGATTTTGAAACAAATCGATTTGTGGTGTCTCGGTAGTTGCAGGTGTAGGTGCAGGCGTGGATATAGTTGGCGCGAATACACCATCTGATATTATTCTAGTACCGAAATGTACGTTTGAACCATCCTGCGAAACCACAGTTTCAGGATCAAATATTTCTAGTGGCGTTAGACCAGCTTCTGGTTTAACAAATATGTCAACACCTGTGCCGGGAACTGGATCCCCCTTCTTCCTGATCTTGCCATAGTTCTCGGTAAAGACCAGCCTTCCCCGCTTGTTTTTTCTGCTAGGCATACGCTCAAATTTCACTGGCATTTCAGGATTCTGCAACAACCCACCTATTTGTTTAGTAGAGACATCATCCATAAACACTGTGTCTATCGAGCGTGGCTGTTCCCCGCCTAGACTTGTGTCTTCGCCTTCCGACAACGCACGATTGCGTATGGTTGTGCCATCTTTAAACTGTTTATAGGTTGAGCCTCTTGATGTTTTGAATTCTGCCACAACCTCATCTGACTTGGATTGCTTGGCTGTTGCGGGTGCATCTTGGTTAACAACAAATGCAGAAGTCAGTCTTCCATCTGGCCCACGATATATAACTTCTTGCTCTGATATGTTTGATGCAAATGCAACATCAGAAGTGGGGATAGTAAATTCCGTTTGCTCTTTATCCATTACATCTACGTTGTCGTAATCTTTGTAGCGCCTGACCAGCATAGTATTCGATGGAAAAAACTTTTTGAGGTTTTGATCTAGTACATTCTTATACTGTACATACTCATCAGTTTCTGTTACATCTTCTAGTAAGGGTCGCCCCTTTGAAGATGAATCAACATACTCTTCTACAGCTGTACCAACAGTGGAGTATTCTTGCAACGCCCCTTCATCGCCAAGTGTTTCAAAAAATTCGCTACTTTGTTGCTTAGTGATTGGTTCCGCAGGTGTGGGTTCTTGTGTCTCCAATCTGGTAGCAATGTTTTGCTCACTAATACGGTTTGCTTCCTCAATGAATGCATCACCAGCAGCTTCACTAAAGTTTGTTCTAATATTACGCTCTAACTGTTGTATGAAATTAGAACCCGAAAGACCTGAACTTGAAGGATTATCCATAGCCTCTCTAGCCTTGGCTTTAACCTCTGCGATTACTGGGTCTACGGCTTCAACCGCAACCCGTGAGCCTTCTTCCAATGTAGACCACTGCACGCGCTCACCTGTCGGTGTCTTGCCTGCATATATTCGCTCTCGTTTGCCATTGATTTCTTTGTCAGTGACCATATTTACTTCTACTTCGTTAGTAGTGAACTCACTGTCGCTACTTTCTGCTGTTGGCTTGGATGACAGGGTAACCGTTTCACCTACTTCGTATCGCTGTGTTGCGGGTGTTGGCTGAACAGTCGCTGCTTCACGTATTGGTGTAGTCGGCGGTGCTTCTGGCGTAGGATCTGCAAGAGGTACAACGGGTGTCTCAGGCTTGGGTGCCTGTGCTTTTGTTTTTCGTTTTCGTTTTTCTGCTGGGACAAGGCTCTGTAACCTTTCTGTCAAGTTGCCGTCGATGACGAAGTTCAACGCATCAACTTGTGACTTAAACTCGTTACCACTTAGCTTGTTAACAATCCTGCCCACAGTGTTAGCGGCAGACTCAAATGCTTTTCTTAATACACCCTGCGGTTTTTGACCGGGTAATATATTACGCCGACGCGCTTCTTCATAAGCCTGCAGTGAATACGCCATCAGTTCCTGCGTGTTCATCTCCACACCTTGAAGCTTACCATCAAACTCATTTACTATTTCATCACCAAGCAATCTCCTGACACCACTGGACAAACCAGACTTGAAAGTGTCAGACTGTTTAAACGCCCCGACAAACGCTCGATGGGCTTTAGGATCGAGCTTCTGTAACATGGTATCCCAGTGATGAAATGTCTCATGGTATAGCGTTGACAGCGGGTACTCTGTTGGATTTATATTTATCTCACCCGTCTGGACATTGTATGATCCAGCACCACCGCCCTGTATTCCCTGCGGTGTAAACTTTATAATTGGATCTAGCTTGCCTGCGTTCTTACCTTTGTTGGTTTCGGCAATGACACCCAATCCAGCCATGTGTATGCGTGCCTGCGTCGGGGTAAAGATATAGTTACCGTCTGCGTCTGTTTCCTTTAGTTGGCTTGCGGCTTCAGCAAGGCGCGGTCGCTCTAGCGCATTGAAGTTGTCTATTGCAGAATCAAAAAGCGTTGGTCCCTTGACTGCTGTGCCCTCATCATCCAATACGGGTTCGCGTATGTCTGGTATTTCCAGATCGTCTGGTATTCGTAATGCTTGAGCTTCTTCTTCCTGACGTGCCTGCCTGCCACGCACAGCGGTGGACACAGTTGAGGTTGCGACACCCACCGTACCACCAACCAGAAAACCGCCAGCGAGACTGTTGACCAAACGCTCCTGCACTTCTTCGAGAGGTATCGGTTTCCCCGTAGCCAGTGCTTCCGCTGACATTTTGACGCCTTCTTGGGCGCTTTCAGTTACACCCTCAACAGCGGCTAACTTCAAGGCATCCTTGGTAATGCGTCGTATTGCACTTTTCTTTATGGATTCTTTGAGTGGTGATTTAATAATGTCGGTTATAATTTTAAGTGCTGGCACTGCATCCAGCGCACCCATGATGCCGCCTGCACCTAACCCAAATTGCTGGGCATCATCCTTACTTACGCCTTCTTCTAGTAAACTCTTGTATACATCGCCAGCATTAATAGCTGAACTTGTTAGCCAGCCTGTACCAGCTACAAGAGCGGTTGTTGCTAGACCGGGAACTGTAACTGGCGCTAACGCGATGGCACCAGCCACTGCACCAGCGGTCCCAAAGACTGCACCCAACGATGGTATTGCGCTACCTAGCGTAGAGAGTGCCCAATCAGCGGCATCGTCAAGCGAGTCTACTTTATAGATAGAGCCTACTCTTGGCGGTTCATACTGCTCGGCTTCTGCGGTTTGTTCCAGCCTGCCCTCTTTAAAATATTCCTCGGCATCTTCGAAGCCAAGTTGTCCAGCAAGTGATTCAGCGGTGCCAAATAAACCAGCCTGCAGTTCGTCTGTGCCCCGTGCCAGACCCCTACCAAACTCGCCCATCTGTTCGGGTGGTTCTACCGGGTCTACTGGTTGCGCTGTTTGTTCTACAACTGGTTTGATTTCGGGTTCAGAAGAAAAAAACCTTTCCCTTAAAAGTCGGTCCATTTCCTGCGTAGCCATCCCATCAGGAAAGGATACAACCCCGACACCCTCTACATCAACTAACTGTGCCATAAATTAATCAGCCTTAGTTGATTGAAATCCACGTTTTTTCGTGAATGTGAAGTCAACGCGAGAGCCACCCTTGCCGCCAAATTGTTTATCAGCAAGCTCATTAGTAAGTTTTATAGCTTCAGGACTTTGCATTAATGCCTTAACGGTAGGATGGTTCATTCCCTCTTGAAGTCTAGCAAAATATAATGCTTTCCCTTTTTTAGTAGCTTCTTCAGGAGGTAATTGGTTGAATGCATAATTGGACTCCAAAGAAGCTGTCACGTAGTCCGCTGTTGATTTTATTAAACTTTGGAAAAGAGATCTTCTTTGACCCAACTCAGTTGTCATCAGTTTTTCTTTACTTATACCCAACGTCTCAATGGCTAATGCTTCTTCTGCATCCATCGATTTTATTTTTGCATTAGTAAGTTTTTCAGTGAACCCAAGTTCCTTTGCTTGCAACCTTAGTTTTTCTTTTCTGCTTTGTTGTGCGTTTTTAATTTCTTCTATTTTAAGTTTTCTATCTTTGTCACTTTCAGCCCCTGTAAATTCTTGGGACATCCTCTGCAGACTAGTTTTAAAATCCCTGTCAGATTTTCTTTCTTCACGGATTGCGTTTGCTTCAATCATTTCTTTTCCTGCTTGACCAACCGCCCCAAGCGCCGTTGGCGATCCAGAAGCCATCATTCTAAGACCGAACTCAACCATGCCCATGTTGGCAAAATCCATTATGGATTTAGGTTCTTCTTTTGCTGTGTCTGTCGATTGATCCATACCCGCATTAAGCTCGCTATCAGTTGGATCTATTTTGGCGGCTGGTAACGGTGTAGCCATGCCGTCTGGAACAGCACCCTCTACACTTGACATCATGCTAGCGTCTGCTCTTGCTTTAGACAGGGGATTCACTGCTGGTGGCGGGAGTCCACCTTGTCCAGAACCTATCTCACCGCCGTCTTCCATAAACACACGGGGTGGGCGTTGCGTTGGTGGTGTAACAAACTTTCTGGGATCCTGTCTCATTCTCCCTAGACTATTTATACCGCCATCGCTTTGCTCTCTTGGAATTGCGTTATTTAACATTTGCTTTATTCGATACTCAGACGACCCTTTATTTAAAATATTCGGTCCCATGTTATCTTCTGCAGTGTATGGATCCATGCCCATCGTTCCTGCCGTAGTATTACCCATCGTTCTTGACCGCACACCAGATGGAGTAATTTCTTGTACAGCGGATCTAACAGCCGCAGTTGCTAGTTTACTTATGTCGGCGCTAGTTTGTTTTAAGCGCGTATCAACTGACTTGAATTTATCTATTGCGTTTTTTGTCATCACTTGCATTTCTTCAGGACTAGGCATCTTACCCATGACCGAAGCATATGTATCCGACACCATTCCCATAATTCGATTGCCAACGTCGGCAGCTCCAGTTTTCATTTCTGAAGAAACCCTGCCCAAATCTACATTCGTTAAACCCTGCAATGTCGCACGGTCACGATTTGCATTAGCGTTTTGTGTGGATGCAGGCATGACGCTAGGAATATTTGTAGATTGACGAAACGAGTTCAGGGGATTTCTTGGGTCTGTGTTTGCACCAGCAATCATGTTGCCAAGCGCATTACCCATTGACTGCATTCGGTTTATGCCTTGTGTACTACCAGAGGATGGCAGGCTATTTATACCACTGCGGCTTAGAGCGTCTGGACCTGACATGCTACTACCCAGCGCACGGGTTTGATCAGGGGCAATTATCCTACCATCAACAAATCGTGGTGTAGACAGGTAGTTAGGTCGTCGCCTGTCTGATAAAATCTGTTGCGGTCTATCCACGTAGCCCGTTCTGTATGGAGTTCCACCACGACTGGGATTAAAATATATGTCTGCTATACCTCTTGCCATTTTTTCTACCTAACTAAACTTGAAATGCCACCAAACAGGCTACTACTATTCGCTGCTAAACCGGGTCCACCGCTCAATAAACCAATTCCCGCCAATCCAGCACCAGCTATCTGACCCAGCGTCGATGGACCCGGTGCCGTTGTTGTCTGCCCTGTAAATAGTGCAGGGTTAAACGGTGTCGCTGTCATTGCTGACTGCAGAAATCCCAGCTGACCATATGGGTACTGCTGTTGAATTAGTTCATCTTCACGCGCAAGATCTAATCCTAGCTGACCAAAACCTTGTTGTTGTGCCCCCTGTGCCTGTAAAGCAGTAGCGTCTGTCAACAGTGACTGCTGTTGTAATCCTGCCAAGTCACCCGCCAGCGCACCTGAACGCAACAGACGTTCCTGATCTGTTTGAAATGTTGCTCGGTTGAGAGCGCCTGCGGCACGATTTGCTTCTTCTTGCGCTACTTCACCCCTAAGACCTAAGTCCTGATCTCGTTGGAACGCACCCATTGCCGTGTTGAAACCCTGATCACGTAACTGACCTGTCACTTGCCCGACACTGTCTAAGTAATCTTCCTGTGCCATCGCATCCATAAGACCGTGACGACTACCGCCAAAGGCTCCTGCCCTCTGTGCGGCTCCCTGTCGCGCTAAACCCTGTCGCTCATATTCTTCACGCATATCAACGAGAGTGTCGTCAATCACACCTTCTCTATACATCGACTCATAAGGTGCAAGAACCGCAGTAGTCATTGCGGTTGGAGCTATCGTGCTACCAGCAGCGTAGTCAGCTCCCCCAACATCAGCGAAGGTTCTTCCACCCTGCGTGTTTCTCGCAACCGCTGCCTCAAGGCTTGGATCTGCGGCACCAATATTGTCACGGATAAGGTTGAAAGAACCCATCTGATCGGTGGTAAAGTCTTGTATACGTGGCTCTGTATACAGCGGAAAGTCCTGACGTTCCCTGTAGATGTCCCGTGCTGTATCATAGAGTTCCTTCTGTGCGGCTGTCTGGTACTGGTAGTAATCCTCTAGCCAGTCAGGAACATCTGGAGTCGAAACCGTCGTCTGGGTGTTAGATCCGCAACACATACATACCACCTACTCGCTTAAAGCTATTCATTTCAAAAAATTTATCTTTAGCTTTTAACCTATCCCCCGTTGTGACACCAATCATCAGTGGGAGATCAAGTTCGCGAGCGTATGCTTTAAGCTCGTTTAGCAGTAACTTTGCCGCTGGTGTACGTCGTGCTTTTGCACTGACATAAAACACACCTTCGTTAATAAAGGTTTCTTTCGAAAACCAATAGTCAGTTACCTTGACTAAGGTTGCTCCGATTATATCATCATTCAACCTTACTATATAGCCTTTACCGTTTATTATATGATCAGCAATATAACGTATAACCTTCTCAACATCTACCGCAGGGTAATGTTCACTGTACTCCTTGTGAAATTGTTCAATCAGAAAGTGTGCTAGTAGAACTACATCATCTTTTGTTGTTGCTGTTGTCGTTAAGCTTTTATTATTCAGCGTCTAATCCAAGAATACCAGATACATCAAGTACCTCTGGTATATAACCTAGTTCGTTAGGATAAAAATCATGCATTCCCGCACCTCTTCCAGTTGATCCGTATACGCCCGTAACCTCTCTCGAAGCCCCCGGCGTGTTAGCTGGCACATATTGTTTGACAAGTTCGCCTTGCTGATTAAGAGCCATTATATAGTATCGAACACCAACCCCCTGTTCTGCCAACAGATCTATTGTATCGGTCGGGTTGACATCCAATCCACTGTAATCAATTGGCTGGTATGCATCACCGGGTGTGCGTGGGCTAAACGATCTGCCATCTGGTATTGCTGGTGGCATTACTAGGCTCATGGTAGTTGATCCTGACCCATCACCACCACTACCACTACCGCCGCTGCCGCTGCTGCTGCCGCCGCCCGAAGATGCTATACCTAGCCTCCCTTCTTCCTGACCATAGTCTAAGAAGTGACGGTATAACCTGTCGGGTGAAGAGCCATAAACACTAACAACATCAGGATTGTTTGCCGCATAGAAAGCACCATCAAATGTTTCTTCGGGTGGTGCTACTATCTGCGATGCATTAGTTAAACGACCTGTATCAGAGTCGCCAGAAAAATCTGTTTCGCCTACACCAAACCGCATATAGTGACCCAATAATTCTCGCGGATTTGAACCAACAGCCGCCACAACATTAGGGTTTCTTCCACCATAAAAATCTGCAAATGCTTTTGGATCTTCTTCAAAACCTCTAATTGTGTCAGACATAGGTGCAGGAGCAGTACTTGCATCTGCCGATCTACCTTCAGCTTGACCAAAGTTGTCGTAGTGTTCTTGAGCCAATCTATTCATATTAGCCGTAAACTCTGCCCCCGGTTCTATACCTGCCGCCCTTGTCGCAGATTTTGCCTGTTGCATTACCTGCGGGTTGACCGATAAATAGTATAAAGGATCTATCGGGGCGAATTCAGGTAACCCCGTAGATGGGTTTATCGAACCACGACCGCCCATACTCATAAGCGCCTGCATCTCACGCGGATTAATATGTGCTAATATAGTGTCTCCATCTCTTCCAAGTCTTTGCATTTGTTGCGCGACACCCATAATACCGTTATTCATTATGTCATTCCCTGCACTTGACCACGACCTATGTTTATGAATTCTCTCTTCGAAGGTTCAGCTAAAGATACAGGTGTTGGCTCTTGATTGAACCTATTCCTGTAGGACTGTTTAAACGCTTCGACTGTACGAAAGTTATCTATAATTGTTTGACCAACATCTTCTGCGTAACCTTCCGAAATTAACATATTTAACCCTGAGTTAACACCTTCAACTGGGTCAACGACAGGGCCTTCTTCAACTGGCTTCGGCTCAAAATCCATAAAGTCAACTATACCACCGCCAGCCCTATCCATCTCTCTACCCATTACGGCATCAGGGCCAGTGGTTGCAGCTTGATCCATAATACTAGCTGCATTATCTATTAGTCCTTCTAGACCGGGAGGTCTACCTTTTGCAGTTGTCCCCATAAGACTATTAGCTAAACCATAACCTCGCGATGTATCGTGGATACTGGAGACAGCGTTAACTGCTGCAAGCGCTGGACTGATAAACCCCGCTATTGTAGCAAGACCCCCCGTTAAAGCAGCTGTGCCGGGGTTTTCAGCTCTAAATCCAAAGTCTGTTAAATTATTTAAATCCAATTGAGACTGTGTTGGATCAACAGACAATCTCGCATTCATTGTAGCGTCAATTGCTTTTTCTTTTTCTTCCTTAGTTTTAGTACCCATAATCTCATTTATTTTATCAACATATGACAGACCACTTTGGTCATATGATATTTGATAGCCCTTACTCAAACCTTTTTTAGCTTTAGCCAAATTATCGACCTGCTGTGGAGTAGATACACCCATAGGAACCCCCCTATTAGGGTGAGTTGATACCCCCGTCACACCTGCGAAATCGGAATAACTCATTGAATTTGACCTATCATTCATAGCCGCTACTTCTGCTGGCGTTGCACCAAGATCGGCATCAGCGGGGCCACCTGATGCGTTGGGATCTCCAGCGCCAGCGCCACTACCGCTACCACCACCTTCATTAGGATCATCCTGCCCCGGATTATCCCCTTCAAATGCAGGAAGTCCTGTCATCACATTCTGCTTTGCCTTGGGAAGAATACCCATAGCCTGTGCCATTGCTATTGTTTCTGGATCCATATGCGCAAGTTTAGTGTCGCCACCTTGCCCCATATCCGCTAAATCTTCAGCCGCCTGCATGGGCATTTCCATTGGCATTTGATCCAGCTGGCTCATATCAAACTGCTGATCACCAATGTTTATATTATCCGGCATCGCAGGCTCTGGTTGAGGACTAACCGTCTGCATGATGTCCTGCATAATTTTTTCTTTTTGTTCGGGGGAAAGTTGCGGAACAACCATGCGCAAACTATTACGCATCCTGCTGTTAGCTTCGCCGTGACCTTCTAAGCTTGTGATTCCCTGCATTATAACGACCTACCGCCCAGTGTGCGTTGCAATGTATAACTCGCTTGCGGTTTCTGGTGAAAATTAAACCAACCATCACCGTCATACCCTTGGAATATACCAAGCGATTTATTATAAATAATTGCGCCGACATTTGGATTTATAAGGTTGTCGCGTTCGTTCGAAGTATACGCCTTTGTTGTCTTCCCGTCTAGGATACGAATGCGTCTAGACTGCTCATCGCTATCGTTTTGGGCTACTTCACTAAACTGCCTTGCCCAGTTATTCACATCATTTATAAACTCAGGAAATCTACTCATCTGTATCCACCCGGTGTCACATCCATACGAATATCTCCCAATCTAAAATCATCATTTACACCGCTACAACTTATACGCAGTGACATCTGCCTTGCCTGTACCCTATAGTCTAACTTGCTTGTTGTTTCCGTGACTTGTTGTGATGTCTCTGTTGTTTCAGTAGCAACAGGATAACGTCTATGCTTTACAGTAAAGTCTACAGAACCACCTGAAGAAAGGATCAAGTCAGGTATTATCCTACGCAGTTCCATGACGCGCTCACCATCCTCTAGATCCATAGGGGCTGTCTCGATGTGTGCTTCAAATGCTGCACCGTTTGCATTAGCCGAATCTTCATGCGCGTAAATTATACCGTTCGTATCAACCATCTGAGGCACATCAAATACACCACGGTCTATCATTGCGGTGCGATCAAACGTACCTATAGACCATGTATTTTCTATGTAGTTATATATGACGTAACGATCACACTCATCGGAGTCATGCGGATATAACCACCATATCTCGTTAAACTCAGAGTTATGTGATGCATATACTTTTTCACGTTGTGCCGCCGAAAGGTTATCGAACACATGATCTTGCACAGTGCATTGGATGACCTGTGGTTGACCACCCGCATAAACGAAAAACTGTTTTGTGTTAGACATCCAAAAACATTTACCATCCACAACAGCAAAACCATTTGGGCTGATTAAGCCACACGCGGAACCCGCAAGTTGTATATCGTAGACAAAGTCTATGTCACCGATATGTCTGGCTGTATATAACGCTGTGTCTGTGAAGAGCAGATTAACCAAACGTGTTGATGTTCCAGCTACCAGCTGGTTACCTTCAGATAACACAACATCACCCGCTAAATTTGTTGCTGTGGTGATATAGGTTGAATCATCCTCTTGATCACTAAACATAACCCGCATTGGATTAAAGCTACCCGTCACACCTGCTGCATTCATGTTTGTTCCCAGTAAAAACACATGTCGTTCTGGTGATACAAACATAGAACCTATTTCGCTCGGTGCTATAATCTCGTCATTAGCGTTCTGGTATATCTGTGTCGCTCTCGCGGTTACGTCTAGAGGCCACTTCCACAAACCCTCAAACCGTGGGTTAAATAACAAGTCTTCACCAAACTGTGCCGAACTCACGGTGCGTAACAACAAGCCCGTCGCAGATCTTGCAGATGACCAAGTACTGTCGTTCCAAGTTGACGTGCCCCAGCCAAGACCCGGAACACCAGCAGACCGACCTGTGGTAGCCTCATATGAAAACCCAACCGAACTACCACCACCTGTAGCCCCACTAGATGCATTGCCGGATGCCGTTATTATGTAGGTATTTGCGTTTGTTACACTAGTAACTTGGAATGTAGTATCAAGATCTAAACCACCTACTGCATCACCATTGCTGAACGTCACAAAATCGTTTGCAATCAAGCCGTGACTTGTATGTGTAACTGTTACAGCTGATGAACCACTGACTGTCACAAAAGGATTTGCCCCTAGAGTTCCTGTAGATCTAATGGGTGTAATATTGTATGCCGCGCCACCAGCCCAGACGTAGTGCCTTAAATTAGTGTGTACAGCAAGATACTTTACCGTCGCGTTGTCACGCCAAGCGAACATGCCTCTCGGCGTTCCGTCTAATGCATCAAAACTTATGGCACTAAACCCACCAATTTTTTGCGCACGACCCCGGCGAAACCGTACATGATCAGCGTCAACAAACGCCGCCGTTTCCTGTGAATACGCTGTGTCGTCTTTGTTGACACCGGGCTGTAATGGTACACGTCTTAACATATAGTTACGCCTTTGATCTGTACTTCTTTGTTTTATCCGCTATCTTTTTAGGTTGCTTGGAGAACTGCTTTCCCTTTGCTGTGTCTTCACGTTTCTTCTCAGTGGTCCTTGCATATTCAGCAGCCGTTAAATTTTTCCTTGCGGCTTTAGGTAAATAGCGTTCGTTAGTCTTACTGGATTTTTTACCAGACTTTGTGCCCCAGTCTTCTTTACCCCAGTTGACTAGAGATTTCTGAGGCTTCTTTAAATTCTTCTTAGTCTTTTTTGTCGGAGCCATTAAGCTTTCTTTCTGCCCTTTTTCTTCTGGCTTTCTAATGCTTTAGAAAGAGTTTTCACCTGTTTGCCATGAGCCTTTACCGCTTTTTTTAAACCGACTATAACTTTTTTTATTGGTTTTGTATTGTGTGCCATTATTTATAACCCCCGCCTGATGCTTTATATTGCTTCGCAAGCATTTGAGCTTTGCGAGCCGACCATTGCCCAGCCTTACCGCCTTTGGTCCCTGACTTAATTTTATTAAATAGGCGCTTGCGCATTGTTGGCTTTGTATAGTTACCTGCCTGATTTACTTTGGACTTTGCTTTTTTCTTTTCTGCCACTATCAGTACTCGATATGAATTGCGTGAAAAACCATTCCCGCTGATAACGCTTGGCTGTAACCAACATAAAGAATTGCACCTGCTTTTAATTCCAGTGGCTCTGCCTCTGAGATAGGTCTTGCCGGATCATCATTCCAGCAAAACTCAATACACTTAGGTGCAGATGTTGCAGATACAGTGTTAGCGGCTATCGACTTTGTTAATGCTAGGCGTAGTGTGCTTCCACTGTCTGTCGATATCCACAAGTATAACACACCTGCGGTACAAGTTGCACGGGGTACAGCCCATATTTTTGTAACACGATCACCTTCCGAACTTGCGGTTAACAACGCAACCGTGTTATCAGGACTGTCATCGTTGAGAGATGCTGTCGCAGCAGTCGTAACTCCATATGCGTAATCGTGTGTCTGCGGGAAAGCCGCGCTAGTAGTTTTAGCCATCGACTTAACCTTTCACAATTAATTCTGTTGCAGATATTGCCGTACCAGCTACAACACTAGGACTATCTGCACTCGTTCCTAATGTACCGTCATTCTGTACAAAATAAGTCTGACCTGCTGTTAAACCCGATTGATCTTTATTTACTGTGCCTACAATATCTATTGTAGCTTCTGCTGTATCAACATATGTACCACCTGATGCTATGCCTATATAGTTTTCTGATGTAAGAGTATTTGTTGTGTTACTATAAGCAAGTTGCAGAGAACGTACTGTACCTCTGTTTGAGTTACCGCTATCTCTAAAAGCAAGAG
>Ga0209337_1002050_pt1 | contig 14851 bp, 24 predicted proteins | sample LinPmetageLP53_FD_184044 | JGI IMG/M metagenome (GOLD analysis project Ga0209337, IMG submission 184044) | Marine viral communities from the Pacific Ocean - LP-53 (SPAdes) (version 2) | ecosystem: Environmental > Aquatic > Marine > Oceanic | place: Pacific Ocean | collected 2010-02-08
ATCATCCGCAGGCATTGTCAATAATATGACAAATCCCTTGCCAATAAATTGACATGGATATGGTCAAATAATTGACGTTATAGATTAATTTTAAGTACAAATTAATCATGCCTGCATAGTGCTATAATCTTTTTATACGTAGCAGGTTTAAAAAAAACGCTAAGGCTAACCAAAAATAAAACTTTGATGCTGTACGAGGCTATAAAAGGCTTTATCTTAGCTAACACATTGATTTTATTACATAAATATTGTGTGATTCTAGAGGGTACGCATGACCCAGTGGGGGTATGCACGTACACGTGTACAGAAATGACCCGAGATTGGGTAAATACTTCTATATACCAGAGGGCGGCTACTTACCTTAGATACAAAAAAAGCCCCATATAGGAGCTTCTGTAGTAAAATCAACGGTTTAGTCCCTTATACCAGGGGTCTTTAGTTGTTCTTTTTGCTTTCTTTTTCTTGGGATTTGCCTTTTCTTGTTCTTCTTGGCGTAACCTTTGAATGAGAGCAAGTGTATCGCTATCGGGTTTCGTCCTTTGGGGGGCTTCTTTGATGACATATTCTCCTCGTTGATACTTCAGGGGTGATTTGTACTCTTTTTCAAAGTATCTCTTGGGAGTATTTGTATTTTTCCTATATATCTCGACCATAATCTCTAAGAGTCTCCCTTAGGGCATAAAAAAAGCTCCAGAAGGAGCTTATAAGTATCACCCTGAAAAAGAAAAAAGGGCAAAAAAGAAAAACATGGATTTTATACCAAGTTTTTGGGACCTTGTCAACCCCCTAAATAAAAATAAATTTTAATTGACACTAATTTATGTACAATTACCACATTATGTGATATAATATGTATATTATGACTGTACAACCAAAATTTGGTTCTTTATTAGAGCAAATCTGCTATGAGTATGAGAAATATGGTAGATTTAAAACACATATACCAAGCCATCACGTTATTTACATACGTGCGGCTTTAAAAGGACGTACTGGGAAAGACTTCAGCGTTGAGGATATAGAAAAGGCATTGGTAGCGGAGGGTATGTCGCAGTATGTATAGAGAGTAATCTCTATCGTCACAGAGCAGCTTGATACTGTACTTATTCCTGCGGGGTTCGATGCAGTTACTCAAGTTTAGGGCGAGATTATACTAATGTCGGTCTCGCCCATTATTTTTAGGAAGAAGAATGTTTAAGACACTTGTATTAGTATGTTTATCCACAAATCCAAACATATGCCAAGCACTAGAGGATTTGTATGGACCATACGAGACTCATAAGCAATGTATACAAAGAGCGTATGAGATAGCAAGGGATTTACCAGAACACATGCCTGACTACGTGGCTATGAAGTATAAATGTGTAGACCCTTTTGATAAAAGAGCGGATAAGAAGAATATCTAATGGCAGGGATGAAAGGGCACACTATAAAGGGTGGACACAAGCGACCCACTAAGAAGGGTGCTGGTATGACTGCTAAAGGTGTGGCTAAGTATAGAAGAGATAACCCTGGAAGTAAATTAAAGACTGCAGTCACTGGTAAAGTAAAACCAGGGAGCAAGTCGGCAAAGAGAAGAAAGTCATTTTGTGCTAGAAGTGCTGGTCAAATGAAACAGTTTCCAAAAGCGGCAAAGAATCCGAATAGTCGTTTAAGACAAGCAAGGAGAAGATGGAAGTGTTAATGGAATTAAACTTTAGATTATTTAAGGTACTCAATAAGATTAGCAATAATTGCTACAGACGATACGTAAGATTACTGCATAAGTCTCAAGGGAGAATATAGTGCTCGCAGCGTTAATAGGACCTATAGCTAATTTAGCTGGTACATGGTTTGAAAACAAAGTTGAGAAAACAAAAGCTGAAGGACAAGCTAAAGTCGCAGAGGCTAGAGCTCGTGCTACTGTTGCAGAGAAAGTTGCAGCTGGTGAGGTCGAATGGGAAGGCAAGATGGCTGATGCTTCGGTGGATTCTTGGAAAGACGAGTTCGCGTTAGTTGTGCTACTTACTCCAGCCATTCTAGTTTTTATTCCAGGGATGACGGAATATGTTGAACATGGATTTACAATATTGGCAACTCTTCCAGAGTGGTATCAGTACTTATTATATATTGCAATTAGTGCAAGCTTCGGAATCAAAGGTGTCGGACAAGCGGCAAAGATGTTTAGGAAAAAATAATGAATTTAGTTACACTACAAGATGAGATAGCCAATGATGAAGGAGTTATGTACGAAACATACCACTGCTCGTTAGGTCATTTAACGGGGGGTATAGGACACCTTATCACAGAATGGGATGAAGAGTTCTACGAACAACCTATTGGCACTAAAGTCTCACATGAGCAGATTAACGATTGGTTCACAAAAGATATAAATACTACACTAAGGGACTGTAAAGATATATTTCCTGACTTTGATACTCTACCTTCTGAAGCACAATTAGTAATTGCGAATATGTGTTTTCAATTGGGTAGACCAAGACTAAGTCAATTTAAAAAGTTTATTGCTGCAGTAAATGATGCAGATTGGATTAAAGCTGCTGAAGAGATGGAAAATTCCAGATGGCATAAGCAGACAACTGCGAGAGCGGAGCGGCTGATAGCACGCATTATTAAACTAGGAGTACCAGTGTAATGGAACGAATTACCAACCAAGATATAATAAAAGCTAAAGACAGAAAGTCCATGACAGAGTCTAAAAGAGCTGTTGCTAAAATTGGCAAAGATAATAAGATTGACACAAGTAAAATGAAGGTGCGTCCAGATACTAGTAAGAAGTCTCTAGCAGATGCGTATAGATTTAAAATGGGTTTGCCCGATAGCATGTCTGATGCAGATGTTATTAAGAAGTTTCAAAATGAGGGAGTGCCTAACAAATCTTCTAAGAAATCAATTATGGACCTACCAACTAACGTACCAAGATTAATGAGAGGTGCTATGCTTGGAGACCTTAATAAAGATGGAAAGATGTCTGGGTACGAAACAGCTAGACAAAAAGCTATTACTAAGAATATGAAATCATGAATAAGCCTAAGCATATAATGGAACTACCAACTAATGTACCTAGATTAAAGAAGGGTGCAGGTATGGTTGAACTACCTGATGGAGGTAAGTACTTTCCAGGGGGCAGAAGAATAGATGAGTTTGGCACAGGAAGTGAAAGATTTGAGACTTTTGAAAACCGAAGAAAAATATCAAAGCAATCAGGTAGAGTTATTAAACCAACAGAAGAACAATCTGCCATGCCGATTAAACAAGCTATGAAACCTAGGGACAGACGTCAGAGAGACTTAGAAAACTACAGAAAGAAAAAGAAAAATACTTTTCTTGGATTAGGCATTGGCATAAGTGACCAACATCCTGATAATATAAACAAGAAGACACCTTACAATAACATGGATTTGTTCGGTAAGCAGAAGAAAAAGAAAATAGCAATATAGGAGACACCAATGGCTATGAAGAAAAAAGCGACTAAAAAGAAAATGACTAAAGGGTACTCAAAAGGCGGCAAAATATCTAAAATGAAGATGGGCGGCTCAAAGATGACTAAAGGCTACGCTAGAGGCGGTGCTAAAATGACCAAAGGCTATGCCAGAGGCGGAGCTATTAAAAAGAAGTAATGTCGTATCTTATAAGTAACGTCCCGCATTTTAAATGTTGGGTTCGCAGGGAGTTTACGTGTAACCACCAAAGATACCATGGAGAGTTTCTTCATGCTATGGTAATAGCCGTAAACACTATTCCTGACAGGTCTTTAAGCTTCCAAGTTGTTTTTACTGGTTGCGAGACAGACCGAGAAGACGGTCCCGATGAGAATGTCCATGGGGGAGCAATGTGGGCTAGGATGCCCATACAAGCCCTTGTAGCGGACATACCCGTCGAAGACTGGGCACTACCCATGGAAGACCACTTATGTCAGCCCTGGGACTGCGAATCGAGGACACACAGTGTTGTAGTTATGGATAGAGTAAGTTCTTCCCCATGGTTATGCAAAATAGACAACGAGTTTCATAAAGGTAAGTATTTGTTTACAGTTGACTACACAGACAATGATATTGCAGATGACCCTTCACAGCATAAGCAATCTCATGTATTGTATCTAACTGATGCAGGTAAATGGACAGGTAACGTAGTAGCTCTGCCTAATAACAGAGTAAGAGCAACAAGTCCTGCACTATGGAGAACTGGAGATGGGGCACCTGATTTTATTCCTTCTCAGCATACACATTCTGCAGAGTCTCACGAGACTTACTTAGACCCGTCAATAACTTTTAATAATTTGTATTCCGAGGGAAAGAAAAAAGGGAAGAAAAAATAATGCCGCATTATACTAAACCATTAAAGAAAGTGATTACAGGACTTAAGAAAGCCTCTAAGTTACACGCAAAGCAATCTAACACTCTTAAGAAGATAGAGAAAGACCAGAGAACAAGGTATAAGAATGGCGCCAGCAAAAAGAAAAAAAAGTGACCCTAAAGTCGGAACAGGTAAGAAGCCCAAAGGTTCAGGCAGAAGGCTCTATACGGATGAAAATCCTAAAGACACTGTCAGTATTAAGTTTGCGACTGTGTCTGATGCTAAAGCTACCATATCTAAAGTTAAAAAAATTAATAAGCCTTATGCACGAAAGATACAAATCCTCACTGTCCTCGAGCAACGAGCCAAAGTATCTGGGAAGAGGGAGCAAGCATCTCTCGCAAAAAAAGCGAAAGAACAATTAAAGAGAAAGAACGAGAATGAAAAAGGATAGGTGCGAAACTTGCGAATGTTATGATTGCGATTGCGAAGAGTGTAACTGTAAGTGCCATAAAGAAAAGTCAACAGAGGAACAGCTAGAACTAGACTTTGTTAATTAATGATTGAGTTTGTGTTAGTGTTTATGATGGGATTAAGAGTAGTAGACCAAACACAAACCTTTGAAGATATAGATAGATGCTTGTATTTTGCAGAGAGATTACACAAGCAGCCTTCAATACCACAGAAGGAAGGACCTAACTTACAGATAACTGCATATTGTAAACCGATAAGGAAAAGATAATGTTAGCAGAATTAGCAGCAGCAAATGCAGCCTTTAGTGTAATCAAAAGTTTTATATCTAATGGTAAAGAACTTACAGGTTGTGCTAAACATATATCAGACTTTGTTTTTGCTAAAGAAGAAATACAGAAGAAAGCACAGAAACAAAAATCTAAAGGTGGTGGTGCAGATTTAGAAGAGTTCATGGCTCTTGAGCAGATAAGAGAAAAAGAAGAAGAGCTCAAGAAGATGATGATATATATAGGTAGACCTGGGTTATGGCAGGATTGGCAAGAGTTCCAAGCTGAAGCAAGAAAGTCTAGGCGTTATCAAGAAAAGATGGCAATAAAACGTCAAGCAGAGATAATGGAATACGTAGGCTACGGCATAGGTTTTGTCATACTAGTATTCTTTGCAGGATTAGCAGCTTGGTTTGTAGGTAAATGGACAGGCAGATTATAACTCCGTGCATCGGTGTTTGCACATTAGAAGACGACATCTGCATAGGATGTAACAGAACAATAGAAGAGATAAAGGAAGCTTACGAATGGCAGCAAAGAAAAAATCATCAGGGTCCCCAAAACCAAAAAATGCAAAGTTATATTCTTCAGTTAAAGCAGAAGCTAAAAGAAAATTTAAAGTATATCCATCAGCGTATGCAAATGCTTGGTTAGTTAGAACATACAAAAAAAGAGGTGGTACTTATTAATGGCGTACAAGGGAGGTTTACGTAAATGGTTCAAAGAGGACTGGAGAGATGTAGCTACAGGAAAACCCTGTGGGCGTAAATCAGCAAGTAAGTCTAAAAGGAAGTACCCAGCGTGTCGCCCCAAGGCAGTTGCAGATAGGATGTCAAAAGGACAAAAGAGTGCGGCAGTCACTAAGAAAAGAGCCGCAGGAAATACAGGTGGTAAGCCAACGTCAATTAAGTGGTCCGTATCACCCACTGGACGAAAACGGAAAAGAGTATCTAAAAAGAGATGACAAGAAATTACAAAAAAGAGTACGACAGTTACCACGGAAAGCCAAAGCAAAAAAAGCGAAGAGCTTCAAGGAATGCAGCTCGAGCGATAATGGCGAAACGGGGACTAGTCACTAAAGGTGATGGCAAAGACGTACATCACACCACAGGTAATCCTATGAATAATAAGAAGGGCAAATTATCTGTAAAAGCAAAAAGCAAAAATCGTTCTTTTGCTAGAACCAAAACAGCTAGAAAGAAGAATCCTCGTGCATAAAGAATTAACAGAATTACAAAATAAATTCTTAGATGCTTTGTTTGGTCCTGCTAAAGGTAATCACGCTAAGGCTATGAAGATTGCAGGATACTCAGAAGCAACTAACCCACATCATATTATTAACTCAGTGCGAAAGCATATAATAGAGAGAGCAGAATTAGAGATGGCAGTCAACGCTCCTAAAGCTGTATTATCAATGGTTGGTGTCATAGATGACCCATCAGCTATTGGTAACAGAGAAAGACTAGCCGCTTCACAACAGATATTAGATAGAGTAGGATTATCTAAAGTAGAGAAGTTAAACGTCACATCAGATAAACCAATGGGCGTATTTATTTTACCAGCTAAAGCAGATGACACCAGCACAGAAATTGAATCCGACTAATAGATATAAGACACTAAAGGGTCCAACAATACCTTGGGGATACGAAGCAAATAGCATCGACCCACATTTATTAGAACCAGTAGACGAACAACTAGAAGCCTTATCAATGGCAGAAGACTACTTAAAAGAGTCTTCATATCCAGAAGTAGCTAGATGGTTAACAGAATACACAGGACGTAGCATAACTCCCATGGGATTATGGAAGCGTATAAAGACAGACAAAACAGATAGACGAAGGCATGCTGAACAAAAAAGCCGCACCGCCAAGACCCAAGCTGAAGGCAACATCAAAGCCCAAGCCTTTAACTAAAGAAGAAAAAGACTTAGTTAAAGCTAAGAAACAACAAAGGTCTGCACGTGTGCGTTTAAACATAGCACAGCGTAAATTAGCTAAGATAGCTAGGAGTACAGAAGATAATGACATTGCGGAGAAAGCTACAGAGAGTTTACCTGCAGCTTATCCTGTCCAGGAGGAACCAACTCAGGAAGTATTATTCCAACCAAATCCAGGACCACAGACGAACTTTTTAGCTGCACCAGAACGAGAAGTATTATATGGAGGGGCAGCTGGGGGTGGCAAGACGTATAGTCTGATAGTAGACCCGCTACGTTACTGCAACAACCCGAATATGAACGCTCTTATATTAAGACGTACAAATGACGAACTTAGGGAGATTATACACAAATCTCAGGAAATGTATCCTCAGGCTTTCCCTGGGGCTAAATGGATGGAGAAAAAGAGCCAATGGACTTTCCCGTCTGGTGCTAGAATTTGGATGACATATCTTGAACAAGAGAAAGACGTTCTAAGATACCAAGGACAAGCATTTACTTATATTGGTTTTGACGAGTTAACACAGTATCCGACACCATATGCTTGGGATTATTTGCGTTCGCGTCTTAGAACTGCAGACCCGTCGCTCCCCGTTTACATGCGAGGTACGACAAACCCTGGAGGACCAGGGCACGGCTGGGTCAAAAAAATGTTCATTGACCCTGCTCCAGCGGGTAAGCCGTTTTGGGCGACAGATATTACGACTGGGGAAACCTTAAAGTACCCCAAACAACATGCGAAGTCTGAACAGCCTTTGTTTAAGAGGAGATTTATCCCTGCTAAGTTAATGGATAATCCTTTCTTATACGAGCAGGGAGACTACGAAGCGATGTTGCTGTCTCTACCAGAGACACAACGTAGACAATTATTGGAGGGAAGTTGGGATGTTGCAGAAGGTGCGGCTTTTTCTGAGTTCGATAGGCGATATCACGTTACGGATGTATTTGCAATTCCAGACAATTGGAGAAAGTTTAGGGCGTGCGATTATGGATACTCTTCCTACTCTGCAGTCTTATGGTTTGCAGTTGACCCAGCTACTGAGCAGCTTGTGGTCTACCGTGAAATGTATGTATCGAAATATACAGCCAAAGATTTGGCGTTTGCTATCTTGGATGTGGAGAGAAGTGATGGACAAATCTCGTATGGCGTACTCGACAGTTCGTGTTGGCATAAAAGAGGTGATACAGGTCCTTCCTTGGCGGAACAAATGATTTCAGTTGGTTGTCGTTGGCGACCAGCAGACAGAAGTAAAGGAAGTCGTGTTTCAGGTAAGAACGAAATACACAGAAGACTTCAGGTAGATGATATTACAGAGCAGGCAGGTCTAACCATATTTAACAACTGTACTAACTTGATTGCACAGTTACCTATTATACCTTTAGATAAAAGTAACTCTGAAGATGTAGACACGAAAGCAGAAGACCATTTGTATGATGCTTTGAGATATGGTATAATGACCAGACCAAGGTCAAGGTCTATATTTGACTATGACCCAGCAGCGATGCCTAGAACATGGAATCCTGCAGATAGAGTATTTGGATATTAAACATGGAAAATGAAAACGAAAACATAGAAGAAATAGTATTTGTTCCTAAAAACCCAAAGGATGAATTAGCTAACTATGTTACAGAAAAATTTACAACTGCAGAAGATGCAAGACTCTATGATGAGCAAAGATGGTTAAACTCTTATCGTCAATACAGAGGCATCTATAGTACAGACACACAATTTACAGAAACTGAGAAGTCTCAGGTATTTATTAAGATAACTAAAACAAAAGTTTTAGCAGCTTATGGTCAAATTATTGACGTTTTATTTGCTGGTCAAAGATTTCCTCTAGGAGTAGACGCAACTAGAATACCTGATGGTGTAGACGAAGCAGTAAACTTTGACCCTAAAGAACCAGATAATGCACTAGAAGAATTAAACAATGTATATGGCTTTCCTGGAGATGGACAAGATATACCTAAAGGGGCTACACAAGACACACTAAGAGATATGAAACTTGGGGCATATGAAGATGACCTTGAAGCCATAAAAGAAAAACTAAAGTCTGGTACAGGTTTGACACCAACTGCACAGACATACTACCCAGCACAAAAAGCTGCTAAAAGAATGGAAAAGACTATTCTTGACCAACTCGAAGAATCAAATGCATCTAAGCATCTAAGAACAGTTGCTTTTGAGATGGCATTATTTGGTACAGGAATACTTAAAGGACCTTTTGCTTTTGATAAAGAAAGAGCTAACTGGGATGAAGAAGGTAACTATTCACCAGAGAGTCAAACTGTACCAAGAGTAGAATCAGTTTCTACATGGAACTTCTACCCTGACTATGATGCAAACAATATGTCAGAGGCAGAGTACGTTATAGAAAGACACAAGCTAAGTTATTCAGAACTAAGAAACTTAAAGAAGAGACCTTACTTTGATACCGATGCTATAGATGAGTGTGCCGAGATGGGATACAACTATACACGTAAATGGTGGGAAAATGATTTAAGAGATAACGAAACTCAATATGATGTAAACAGATTTGAGGTACTAGAGTTCTGGGGCAACATAGACAGAACTATGGCAGAAGAAGCTGGATTAGAAATACCTAATGATTTTAAAGATGTAGATACATTACAAGTTAATATATGGGTATCTAATAATAAGATACTACGGCTAGTTATAAATCCGTTTACTCCTAAACGTATTCCATACTGTGCCGCACCATTTGAGATTAATCCGTATAGCTTCTTCGGTGTAGGATTAGCTGAGAATATGTCAGATACTCAAACACTTATGAATGGTTTCATGAGAATGGCAGTGGATAATGCTGTATTGTCAGGTAACTTAGTATTTGAGATTGATGAAACTAACTTAGTCCCAGGACAAGACTTACAAGTATATCCAGGAAAAGTATTTAGAAGACAAGGGGGTGCTCCAGGTCAAGCCTTATTTGGAACAAAGTATCCGAATGTAAGCACAGAGAATATGATGATGTTTGATAAAGCTAGGTCACTAGCAGATGATGCAACAGGCATACCATCTTATTCACATGGACAAACTGGCGTTGCAGGTACGGGCAGAACTGCTGCAGGTATCAGCATGCTGATGGGAGCGGCACAATTAAGTATTAAGAGTGTTGTAAAGAACTTAGATGATTATCTATTACAACCTTTAGGAGAAGCATTGTTTGCTTTTAATATGCAGTTTGACTTTGATAAAGAAGCTAGAGGCGATTTAGAAATAAAAGCCAGAGGCACAGAAAGTCTAATGAAGAACGAAGTAAGAAGTCAAAGACTTCTACAGTTACTTCAGATGTCAGGAAATGCTGCTGTAGCTCCTTACTTAAAGATACCAGTTATCTTAAGAGAACTAGGTGCGGCTATGGATTTAGACGCAGAGAAACTTATAAATGATGAAAGAGAAGCATTCAAGCAAGCAGAGATATTAAAAGCTGCTGGTGGTTTACCTACTGAACAAGGGCAAGCACAGGGAGTTAATCCTGCTGACCCTTCAGGTGGAGGTGGTGGTAACATAGGGGTAGGGCAAGCTCCAGTTCCAGGAGAGCAAGGATTTAGTGCACCTCAGAATCCTTCACCAGGACCTCAGCAACAAGACCCTGCTGCTATGGACCAACTACAACAATTACTAGGGGGTAGACAATGATAACAGAAGTAGCTAAAAAACTACTACCTCTGGTTAATGTAAAGAAGAATACAGATATATTAGAAGCATACATGGAGTATAGAGTAGCTGAGTTACACAAGCTATTAGAACAACATGAAGATATATATAACATTAATAAAGCACAGGGAGCAATCCAAGAAATACGAAGACTTAAAACTCTTCGTGATGAAGTCATAGCAAGAGCTGAAAAATAATGGAAATTGATACTAGACCAGCTTGGCTTTCAAGGGCTATGAATAAAAATACTCCAACGCGAGGACAAGCTACTGTACAGACTGCTAGTGAATACAGTATGGAGCTAGGAGGAGAAGTTTTATTTCCAACTTTACGTATGGGTAAAGGAGGCAAGCTACGTGATGCAGATATTAATGAAGCAATGAAGAAGAACGACTATATTTTAATAAAAGGACCACCAGGTAAAGAAACAGCTAAAAAAGCCAATGCTAAATCAAAACAAATAAGTCAGCAAATAGGCAGAGCTAGAGGCATGAACACAGGAGGAGCACTCATGGCATTAAAAGAACCAGCAGGATTAGGTACATCACCAATGACACAAAAGACCAGTCCACCCGTAGGCAACAAAAAAGCAAAAGTAGAGAAGATGCCTAAGAGAGGTGCTGCTCCTAAAGTCGTTGACCCTAGAGATGAAGTTATGAAGCTTGTAGCCAAGAAATTAAAACAAGATAAAACAAGTGTTGGAATAGCTAGTCCTACTGCTCCTATGCCAACAGAGATGCCTGCTCCTATGACTACCGCTTTAGCTGCTCCACAAGTACCTGCCAAGAAAGCTGAAGAAGAACAGTTACTTAGCCCAACTCCTATAATGGCGGCTAAAGGTAAGTCTATTGAGAGTGGTGACAAGGGTACCAAAAAAGGTAAAGGGTTAGCTGTAGTAATTGATATGGGTAGTCCAGACAAACCAGAATATGAAGAAGCATCAATGGGCACTCCTTCTGACCCTCCTCCAGGTGCTACAGGTGATGAAGTTAAAGATAATCAACATGTGTTATTAAGCGAAGGCGAATTAGTTGTACCAGCTAACGTGGTCAGATACCATGGTCTTGGTATGTATGAAGGACTAAGAAGAGATGCATTACAAGGTCTTGGCGAAATGGAAGATGCTGGACAAGTAGAATATATTGATAATGATATAAAAACTGCAGCCGCAGGTATGACTATTATGAATGCACAACCTAATGTAGCAACTTTAGGAGGCATACAAAAACAACAAGCTATATATAATCCTGCATTAGGAAAATATGGAACAGCCGCAGCTCCTGAAGCTGCCTCAGCTAAATTTGTACAATCTGCAGGTTTCATTGATAAAAATAAAGATGGTATAGATGACAAGTTGCAACCTAGTATTAATAAAGGCATAGCTTCTCCAGTTTCTAGCACTGGAACAATTACACCTGCTGCTCTTAATCTTGGTCCAACAACTAATCCAAATACAGTTGTAGGTGCTGGTAATGTAGGTTCATATACAGCTAATCAAACATATAAGCCAGGAGATGATGAGGGTACTCCTGTAGATAACACTATTCCTCCAGTTGGACCCTTAGTCAAAAAACCTGTTCAACAAGATACAGGTGGAGATGACCCTGTAGAAACAGAACAAGAGAAAGCTGCTAGGGCTTTAGCCAATGAAAAAATTAATAGAGCTAAAGAGTTGGGACATAACTATAATCCTGTAAAACAAATTGCGTTAGCTATGTTACCTTTAGGTATGTTAGGAGTAAACCAAGCTCCTGGGACAGTTACTTTAGCTGGTAATGTAGTAGGTAACGACGGAAGAGAGTATGACCCTATAACTGGTAAAGTAGCATCAAGCGGAAGTATGTTTACAGATATTTCTAATAAACTCCAAGGTAAAGATATAAGTAACATAGGACCTGGAGGAGCTATAATTCCAGATACAAAGGACCCTATCGGCACCACTCCTATGACAGCTGCAGGATTAGTACAATACACACTTGGCGAAATGAGGAAAGCTATTGGAGAAGAGCAGTTAGTAAATCAAGTTAATACAGAACTAAGCAATATACAAAAAGAAAATCCTAATAGTTTAGTTGAAGGAGCTATAGGCACTCCTCCAGGACTAGCATCACCTCAAGCCCCTTCTCTAAAAGTAAATAGCATGGAAGAACTTATGCAAAAAATTGCTGGCGGAGCGTTAGCTGAAAGTGCTAGTTATCTTGCCCCTCCTGCAGATGCATCTGCTGGTCCTTTAGCACAAGAAATAAAAACTACTGGAGATATGTTAACTGCTGAGGCAAGGGCAAATATTGAAGTAGACCCTAATTATCAATCCTCGAGAAAAAGTTTTGAGGGGTTAAGCGAGAACGGGCTTAATCAAATACTTGATGATACCATACCTTCTACTGTAGCTCAAAAAGCAGCAGCACAGGATTTAAAAGAAGAAATATTATTAGATAGGATATCAAAAGGCACTGATTTGTCTGGAGATGCTGGTAGACAAGCTGAAAGAGAAAGTGAATTTGATGTAGAAGAAACTTTTGGAAGTGGTAGAAAATCACAACGAGATTCAGCATTGGATACTTTTAATGACGATGCAAAATCAGATATTGAATCACGTGGTGGAACAAAGAGCGTTGGACTAAATGACAATGGTTCATTCTACAGTGAAAACAATGATGGCTCATTTACGCATGAAGATGGCACATCGGTAAACTTTACAGATAGCTCAGGTAAACCAGGAAATGCTCCACAGAATACAGAGCGTGAACAAAGAATGGAAGAGAGAACTGCACAATATGATGCCCCAGATGATGATACTGCAACCAGTGGAGATGGAAAAATAGTTTGTACTGAGATGTATAGACAAACACAACTTGATGATTGGGCACAAGCTATGAAGACTTGGCACATTTATCAGAAAAAATACTTGACACCTATACATGAAATAGGTTATCATTCGTTATTCAAACCTTTTGTTCGTGGTATGAAAGTTAACAACGCATTAACTAATATAGGTGCGTACTTTGCGAAAGAACGAACAAAACACCTTAGACATATTTTAACAAAAGGCAAAGCTAAAGACAGTATAGTCGGCAATATCTTTTGTAAAATAATCCATCCTATAGTTTACTTAGTAGGATTGGCAGTTCATAAGAAATAATATATGAACTAAATCACTGGCTACCAACCCCCCAACATGGCTACGGTTGCCCCAACAAGGAGAAGTAATATGGCTGAGATTGCTGTAGAACAAAAAATAGTTAAAACCCCAATGAGATATACACGTAACGATGATAAAGAAGCGTTAGAGTTAGAAAAGAATTTAAAAGAAAGAGATATAGCTTTAGGTAAAGTTAAAGAAGAAGCAGAAGATATTGCTGAAACAGAAACTTTAGCACCAGAAGAAAAAACCTTTAAGAAAAGATATGGTGATTTAAGAAGGCATACTCAAGAAAAAGAAAAAACTTATCAAGATGAAATATTTAAGTTAAAGCAACAGCTTACAGATACAGCAACTAAAGAAATCAAATTACCTAAATCTGATGAAGAGATTGCTAAGTGGTCTGAAGAATATCCTGATGTAGCTAAAATAGTGGAAAGTATTGCTACAAAAAAAGCAAAAGAATTAGATTCTACATTAGAAGAAAGAATGAAGTTAATTGCAGATAGAGAGGCACAATCTAGTCGTGCCATGGCAGAAGCAGAACTTATGACTATACATCCTGATTTTGACACAATTAGAAACGACCAAGAGTTTCATGATTGGGTTGAAGTACAGCCTAGATGGGTTCAGCAGGCTTTATATGAGAATGAAAGTGATTCTAAATCTGCCGCAAGAGCAATTGACTTGTACAAAGTAGACATGGGACTAACAGAGGCTCCCAATAAAAAGAAACCAGATGCTTCTAAGGAAGCTGCAAAAGCTGTAACTAGAGGAGCAACGAATGCCCCTTCAGCTACTAAGTCAGGACAAGCAAATCAGATTAGAGAGTCTGATGTTGCTAAGATGAAAGGTCATCAATTTGCAGCTAATGAAGAGGCTATCAGCGAGGCTATTAGGTCTGGAAACTTCATATATGATGTAAGTAGACCAAATCGTTAATTTTTTACTTTACATTTGTTCCATAATGTGTTACAAAATGTATATATTCCGCAGCCCATATATAGTATGACTACCTGCAAACTACCCACATCACGAATTATTTACTAAAAAACTACCTAGTT
>Ga0209337_1002051_pt1 | contig 14847 bp, 19 predicted proteins | sample LinPmetageLP53_FD_184044 | JGI IMG/M metagenome (GOLD analysis project Ga0209337, IMG submission 184044) | Marine viral communities from the Pacific Ocean - LP-53 (SPAdes) (version 2) | ecosystem: Environmental > Aquatic > Marine > Oceanic | place: Pacific Ocean | collected 2010-02-08
CAACCTTTAAAAATCCACCACCGCCACAACTTCAACCAAAAAGGGAAGAAATAATAGATATGGGTGAAGAAACAGATTTTACTACAGATGAAGAAATAGAAATACCTAATTTTCAAGGTGATACTTAATTAAAAAATATATTAATTATATATAAATGGAAAAATATACACTCGCAGAATTAGGAGTATTTCTTGGTGTTATTGGAGGTATAATTACTTCTATTTGTATGACTATACAGAAGAGTAAGTGTTTGAAGATTAAATTGTGTTGTTTAGAATGTGATAGAGACCCTACAATTAAAAATACAGATTCTTCACCACAACCTTAATTAAAATATATATTATTTATAAATGAAATGGGAAAAAGTTGTAATAACTAAAAGTGATAGGGATAAAAAGTTCAAAGCATTCTTTACAAACGAAAAATTAAAGAAAAAGAAAACAATTCACTTTGGAGCAAAAGGTATGAGTGATTTTACAATACATAAAGACCCTAAAAGGAAAAAAAGGTATTTAGCAAGACACAACGATAGATTAACTGGTGAGGATTGGTCTAAACCTGCTACTGCTGGTGCGTTGTCAAGGTGGATATTATGGAATAAACCCAGTTTTGAAGAAAGTGTAAAAGATTATAAAAATAGATTCAAATTAAAATAATCTATTATTAATTATAAATGAGTAGTGTTTCGCAATTAGACGCACCTGATAGTAGTTTATTAGAAGGAGATAGAGAAGATTTATCTTTAAGGTCATATTTAGTAAGAGGTATAGGATTACCAGATGGAAGTGAATTAAGTTTAAAACCACCTGAAAAACCAAAAGTAAAATATACAGATTTAAGAGAAGTATATAAAAAACCATTTCAAGAACCAAAAGATTTTGAAAAAGAGATTAAACAAGTTGGTAGAAAAAAGAAAAAGAAAGCAGGAAGACCAAAAAATAAAAGACAACTTACAAAAGAAGAACAGAGAAAATTAAATAGTTTAAATGTAATTAGTAGTAGAAAAAACAAAATAAAAGAATTAATAGAGGGAGGTATGAGTTTTGCTAAATCTAAAAAACTTGTTTTAAAAGAAAAATAATATATAAGTTAATATATAAAATGAAGAATATGACAAAAGAGCAACACGCAAGATTTAGTAAAGCAGTTAAGGACGGACTTTTAACACAGAAACAACACGACGCTTTACCTCCTGCTTTATTAGAGGGTATTTTAAAATCTAAAATGGGTGGAAAAAAGAAGAAGAAGAAAGCACCTGCTAAAAAAGGTAAGAAGGGTAAAAAAAGTAGTTAAATAATTTTTTTAATAATATAAGTATAACTATAAATGAGTTGGATAGTTAATTTCTTTTTTGGATTATTATTATCACCAATAGTAATTTTAGGATATATTGAAATAGTAAAAAAGAATCAAGAGAAAGAAATAAAAGAATTAGTTGAAATGATTGAAACTAAATTGAATAAAACAGAAAAAGATTTTTTATTTATTAATTCAGCAAAAGATTTTTTAAATAATTTAGAAAAAAATGATTAATATAGTATAAAATGGTTGCTGGAGAAATTGTTGGAATAAATACAACTGATTATTTTGCTAATTATATTGTAGGTAATAAAGATAAATTAGAAAAGATTAATTTTGGTGAAATAGAACAAGTTCCTTTAGATTGTGTTGATTATTCAATTGCTCCAAAAGAAGAATATGATATTTTAAAAAGTATGACTAAAAAAATACCAACTAACGAAGAACTTGTAAAAGCAGAAGAAAACCATACAATTGCTGTAGAAGATAAATCAAGAAAATTAAGTTTTTTAAATTGTGTAAATATAGAAGAAGGAACAGAGTGGTATAAAAAAGAGTTTCCAGAAGTTCCTGATGAACTTTGTGAAATTATGGCGAGATGGAATTGGGGTGATTTATCAACACTCACAAAGAAACAAGTTAAAAACGAAAAGAAAAAGAAAATTAGAAAAGAAATTAAGAATAGTAATAAGTGTAAAGTTGAAAGAGGCAATTTTACAATCAAGTTTGATTAACTAATATTATTTTTGACTTATTTTTGACTTATTTTATATATTATATTATATATGAAACAATCTAATTATGAACGCTTAACACAAAGAATACCAAAAGAAACTAAATTAATATCAATACCAACTGAAAGAGTAGTCCAGAGAAAAGATGGTAATTTAATTGTATATAAAAAAGCAGGACAAAAAGGCAGACCAAGAATTGTTCCAAAAGAGTTTAGTTCTCATAAAGAGTTAAAACAAATATTAGGTGTAAAAATTAGTGAAATGACACCAGACCAAAAAAGAGCATATAATAGATTAGCAAGTAGAATAGATTATGCTAAAACAAAAGTTATGGAGACTGAAGGACAAACAAGTTCTCAATATAAAGAAAAATTAGGTAAAAAAGTTAAAGATTTTACAACAAAAGAAAAAAGAGAATATAATAGATTAGCAAAAATAGAAGAACGCTTAATAAAAAAATATAAGCAATAGTAAAGTATGCCGAAAGTTAAGATTACTTATAAAGGTGAAAGTAGATTAGTTCCTGATACATATTTAAAAGGTTTGAAAGGTGAAGATAGAAAGAAACAAATTAAAAGTATTTTTGAAGGTAAGAAGAGACCTAAAACAAAAGCACCAAATAAAAGAAGTAGTTGGACTGAAAAGTTTGAGAAAAAATATGGAACAAAAATAAATGATAAAGAGTTTATACACAAAAATATAATTACAAGAACAGGACAACAAAAGATAATAGCAAAAGGTCAAGGTGCTTATTATAGTAGTGGTTCAAGACCTAATCAAACTGCTACTTCTTGGGGTTTAGCAAGATTAGCAAGTGTAATTTTAGGTGGTCCTTCAAGAAAAATTGATAAAGATATTTGGTTAAAATATAAAAAATAATAATCTTTATATTTAAAATATAATATAATATATAAAAAATGAGTTATGTTAGAGGACACGACGATAGGGATAAACTTAAAGATTTTAACGATAAAGCGAGACGGATAGTTGCTGATGGTAAAGAAGTTAGGCGAATGAGAAATTATAATTTTTCTAATCAACTTTCAAATCCTTTTCCAGTTTTTCAGCAGGTAGATAAGTTTAATAATAATTTATTACTTACTTATAGAAGAAATATACAATCTCAACAGGCAAAACAAACTGAATTAATAGAACAACCTGATACACCATCTCTTAATACTACTTTATTTAATCAGGGTCGCCTGTATTTTTAAGAGGGTCTTGTATTTCAAAATCTAACTGATTAAAGTTTCTGTGAAACATAGTATTATAATCTTTATTTGTATCAATATACAAAAAATCTTTTTTCTTTTTAAATACATATTTCATAATTTCAAAGAAATCGTTTTTAGGTATGAGTATCAACTCGTCAAAAATATTTTCAATTTCTTTCTTATTCTTTGTATTGTATAAGACAATATGACTTGCGTTCTTGCGGATAGGTATTGGTATTTTATTATATACCTGAGTAGTGATAATTACCGATACAGAACCACCTGCTCCTGCGAGATGTCTTCTATTCATAAGTATTCTATTCATAATTGTTTGTAATTTACTACTTTTTCTAATATCATTCACAACGTCGTCCATAAGTAATAATATTTTTTCACCACTATCTTTTATATCTTCTAATACTGCTTCTAATATTTCTTCATCTAATCCCTGAAACATTTGGTCGTCAGGTATTTCACAAAAGGGGTCATCTTTTAAAGTTGCTAAACTGGGACTAAAGATAAAAACTCTATCAAACTTTTTATTATAGTTCTTACCTCTTTTACATAAGAGGTTCAGTATGAGTGTCGTTTTTCCACTACCTGCCCTTCCTGAAATTAATAAGAAAAAATTAAGTGCTTGAGGGAGAGGTTTAGGAATTGTAGGGTCAATATCATCACAACTAAATCCAAACTTTGCTATATTAATAGGTTTTTCAGGTATTAATTCACCGATTTTCATTTATAATATATACAATATTTTTTTATACAATTCTATAAAACTCTGATATTGATTTAGGTTTTCTCTGTGGTTGGTGGTAATTTATATATTCTTCTTCACTACTACTTTCACTTTCAGGTTCTGGTGGTAATACAACTTTCTTCTGTTTAGGTTTAGGTTTATATATTATTTCTTCTTCTTCACTTTCACTACTACTTACATATACAATTTTCTTTTTCTTTTTCTTAACTTTCTTATCTTTAGGTTTTCTGTAATATACAATTTCTTCCTCTTCTGTATCTTCTTCTTCCTCTCGAACTTTTAACTCTTTTGGTTCTTTTTTAGGTCTCCCTCTCGGTTTTTTATTTGCTTCTTTTTCTGCCTTTTTCTTTGCTATATTATCTGCTCTTGCTTTTCTTGCTTTTTCAAAAACTGCTTTTTGTTTTTCTGTTCTTTCTCTTTTAGGTTTTTTAGTTTCTTTTTCTACGGATTTATCAATAATTTCTTCTTCAGGTTCTATTTCTTTTACAACTGGTTCTACAACTTTTTCTACAACTGGTTCTGGTGAGGGTTCAGGTTGAGATTCAATAATTTCACTTTGAGATTCAATAATATTTTCTGCTTCTGTATCACTCATTTATACTTACATATAGATTTTATTGTTAGATTATTTAAGTATTTTAATTTTAGAATCAATAAGGATAAAAAATAAAAGTAAAGTTTTTATATAATCTTTAATAATATATTTAATATATATATATGATTAGAAGTCAATTTGGAGAGAAAACAATATCAGGTATGAATAGAGCGGTTTTTGACGAAATAGAAATATCTTCAAACTCTACTAATTCAGTTGTTGTAAATGGAAATGGTGGTTCTTCAGGACAAGTTTTACAGAAAGATAGTTCAAATATATTACAATTTCAAGATTTTCAATTACAAAATAATAGTATTACAGGTGATAAAATAGACCCTAATACAACTATAGGTGTTGCTAATTTAAATGCTCTTACAGGTAATATATCAGCAAATGGAACTATTACAGCAGGTGGTAATTTTCTTTCAACACTTGGAAATGTTGTATTAGGTTCAGGAGGATTTGAAACAACTTCAGGTAATATATTAACTATTTCAGGTAATATAGGAACAACATCTGGAACAATTAATACAACTAACGGAAATATAACTACTACAACAGGTTCTATTAGTTCAGGTTCAGGTAATATTGCTTGTAATTCAGGTAATATTTCTACAAGTTCAGGTAATATTTCAGGTGTAGGTATAACTGCTTCAGGTAATATTTCAGGTGTAGATATAACAGGTTCAGGTAATATTTCAGGAGTTGGTATAACTGCTTCAGGTAATATAGTTGGTGCTAATATTACAGGTAGTTCTACAATTACAACTGCTATATTAAGGACAAATAGTATAACAGGAAAAACTGATTTAACCTCTGATATTGTTATAAGTAATCCTATATCAACAGGTAAAAATATTACTTTATCAGGAGCAAATACACTTACTACAACAACAGGAAGTATTATATTAGGTTCAGGTAGTATTATTTCTGTTAGTTCAGCAGGAATTATTCTTAATACAGGGTCTATAACAACAACTTCAGGTGATATTGCTACGGGTTCAGGTAATATAGCAACAACTTCAGGTAATGTATCTGGTGTAAATATTTTTTGTTCAGGTAATATAAATGCTATAGGTAATATAACTGGTGTAGATATAACAGGTTCTGGAAATATTTCAGGTGTAGGTATAACTGCTTCAGGTAATATATCAGGTGTAGGTATAACTGCTTCAGGTAATATAGTAGGTGCTAATATTACAGGAACAGGAACTATTGGAGCAACAAATATAACAGCAAATAATTTAACAATATCAGGAACAACTTCTTTTACTGAAATTGGAGATGTTAAACATACAAGTCCTTCTACACTTTCTGCTGATTTATATTGTATTTTATTTTGGAATTATTCTGCTGAAGTAGAAGAACAAAAGTTCGGAACAAGATATTTTCACTATCCTAATATATCAAATAGTTTTATACCTAATAGTGCTTGTGTTGATAATTCACAACACTTCGTTTGGGAAGGTGAAACATATAATCCTGCCTCTATGGGTATTTTTAGAAAAGGAACAGGAACAGGTAATTCAGGTTCATTTGCTTTAGGAGCAGAAGATGATAATAGTGGTGGTTATTTACCTTTCTTTAGTAATAACGATTCAGGAAATGCTTATTTATATTCAGTTTATTATTCAAGACCTTTACCACAGGCGAAGTTTTTTGATAGAGAAAAATTAATTTTTAGTTTTGATTATATTATGGGTTCAGGTTCTAACGGAGGATTTGATATTACAGGTGAAACTTATTATGCTGTATATTTAGCGTGGGACAACGGCACAAGCACAGACCAAGAAATAAAATCACAGAACTCTGGAACTACAGGATTTATGGCGATTGCCGACCAAACTGATTTAGAAGCAGGAACTACAACTGGTGATTATTGGATAAGATTAATTGGAAAACCAGACCAAAGCACCTCTGTATCAAGAAAAAATATTGATATTTTTGATGAACTATCTGCTACTGGTTCAACAAACTTTAAAAACGCAAAAAGATTTGCCTTAATTAGTCTCCTTCCCAATTTAAATGTAGGGGGGAGTTCTCGTGCTACTTATAAACCAATCGCTATGAGTAATTTTGCGTTCTTTGCTCCTGAATATGCTAAAAATAGAGTATCTTGTATAGGTTATGATAAAGGTGGTGATATTACAAACTTCGGTAGAATCAATAAAGCAGATTTACAATTATCAGGTTCAGGTATTTATTCTTGTAATAAATTAGGATTAGAATATAGCAACGGATATTTTTATCAATCTTTAGATTTGAATAATTTTAAACCTAATAATTCAGGAATACAAAGAGATATACCAATTACTTCTGCTGAAACTGGAAATGCTTTTGGAGTTCCACAAACGATTTCTCTTGTAGGTATATTAGGGGGTTCTCTTGCTACTTATTTCTTATATAGTTTTGTTGTTCCTGCTGGATTTGAAATAGAAGGATATAAAGTTAATTTATCTGTAGGAATAGACCAGTTTGACGAAAATACAGGTTGGGATAATGAATATCAGTTTGATACAAGAAACAATTCAAATAAATATGACGCTAATTTTTATACTAATTGTATTGTTGAAAGTGGATTAAGAAAACAATATATTACACAGATGACCGATAATAAAGGACAAATAGCAAGGGTATTTTCAACACAGAGCGAATCAAGTTATATAAAAAATCTTGTCGGTAGTTTAACTTCTGCTTTTAGTATTCACGGATATAATTATGAAGTTCCTATTAGAAAAACAGGATATACTATAGATTTTGATGCTCCTTCTTCACTTACTACTACTGGAACAATAGCACTTATAAGACCTTTGAGTTCTAATTTAACTCCTGATGGTATTGTTAAGTTTAACGCTACTGATAATAATAGTCAAATAGAAAAATTAAGAACACCTGCTAATACAGGATTTAATTTTTTAGGAATAGGAAATACTACTACAAATAAAATATATGACAACGCTGGAGGAACAGCAACAAGTAATAGACATACTATAATTTGTAAAAGTTCAACAGGATTTGTAGGTGGTAATTCAGGTAGAACTATTACAGGAGGTTATATTAAATATAGATATGTTGATAGGGAGTTTAATTAAAATAAAAATATTATATTGGTAATTATTATATGAAGAAATGGTTTATCGTTTTATTTAATTCTACGGATAAAAAAGAAGTTTTTAAAATATTAGAAGTTAATACTATTAAACAAGTTAGTTATTTATTACAAGAGAAACCACAAACTATAAGTAATTATTATCATAATTTAATTAAAGCAAGAGGTAATTTAAGATATTGTGAAATATTACAAAGTTGCGTTTAAATAATTTATTTTAAAATATTGTATAAATTATAAAATGTTAAAAAAAGATGATGTAGATTTAGTTTTTGGTGAAACAGAAGAAATTAAATTAAAACCTATTTTAGAAAAATATTTTGGATTAACTCTTGAAACTACTTCACAGACTGATAATTTTGATTATATTGATACAGAATCAAGAGTTAAGATTGAATTAAAATCAAGAAGGAATACAAAAGAAAAATATCCAACAACCTTATTACCCTCTTATAAGTTTAATAAAGGATTAGAATTAGAAGAGGAGGGGTGGAAAATTATTTATGTGTTTAATTTTACCGATAAATTAAGTTATTGGTTAAGTGAAGATAAAGAAATAAAAATGAAATCAGCAGGTAGAAGAGACAGGGGAAAACCTGAATATAGAAAACACTTGTATATACCGATTGAAGAATTGAATGATATTATTTTCTAATTATAAGTATATGAATACAAAAAAACAAAAACAATATTTTAAAGAATATTATTTGAAAAATAAAGAAAAGATGAAAGAAAATAGTAGAAAACACTATTTAAAACAAAAAGGTTATGTGGGTGGTATTGAAATTAAAAGGGAAGTTGTTGTAATTACTTTTGATTAGTTGTTTAAATAATTTATTTTTTAATATCCTATATAGTATAAAATATGGGACGCACTAAAGATTGTAAAACCAAGAAGTTATGCTGGAGATTTGTTGTATCTTATCCTGATAGAAATATAACTATTATTGATAAAGAATATTCAACTTTAAGTGAAATATCTAAAGAAACAGGATTACCTTATTCAAAAATAAATGATTTAAAAGATGGTGGTAGAAATAAAACAAAGAATACTATAAGTTTTTATCCTACTTTACAATTATACAAAATCTCAAATATTGGGGCAATAAAAGATATTAATCCTACTGAATCTACTGAATCTACTGAATCTACTGATACTATTGAATAATTGTATTAGAAAAAAAAATATTATGTTATTAATTACAAAATAAATTAATTTATCCAATATCCAAAAATAAAATATTGTTTATAAGTATAAAATGTCCTCCAAAGTTTCCAACGCTGTTTCCTCAAAGTCTTCCAAAATCCTCAACAACGCTCAAAGTATCAAGAATAACAAAGATAAACTTGAAAAATATTTACAAAATACAAAAAATAAAATTAATACAAAAGTTATGAATAAAAAAACAAAAAAGATTTATAAACCTTTATTCGTCGCTTATAACCCTGAAACACAAGAGACTTTTAAAGGCACAGAAACAGAAGTTAGAAAGAAACTAAAAAGCAGAGGTAATATTGAGAAATTAATTAAGAAAGGACAATATAAAACAAAAGGTTTTAATCTTTTATATTTTCCTAATCCTAATACCTTTAAGGATTTTGAAAAAATTGATAAAAAAATTAAAGCACCATCTCTAAAACAAGTGGGAGAAGTTAAAAATACAAAGTTTAACCATAAACAAACTGATTATAAATTAGATTTAGGTTTGAATAATTCAAATATCAACGACGGATTATCTTATGCTTTGAAAGAAAAAATTGATTTAGTTGGTAAAGGTGATAAGGTTAGAGCGATTATTGAAACTGATGATGGTATTATTTCTACTAAATATATGAGTAAAAAAGATTTTGATGATTTATATTTAGGTGATGGTGTTGATTATGATTTTGATAGTATGATTGCGGATACTAATTTTTCTGGTAGTGTTTCTGGTGGTGCTTCTGTTTCTATCTCTGTTAGTAGTGGCGGTGGTGGAGGTAGAGGTAAAAAAATAAATGATAAATCTAATATATATAAAAAACAAAGTATTTTAAGAATTAAAAATGATGACGATTTGTGTTTAGGTAGATGTATCGTTTGTGAATTAGCAACGAGAGATAATCACCCTAAAAAACAACAAATTAGAGAGGGACGCAAGATACAAACTGAATTAACTTTTGAATTATATAAAAAAGCAGGTATTGAACCTGAATATGCTACTCTTGATACTATTAAACAATTTGAAAAATATTTAGATTGTTCTATCACTATTATAGACGGCGACCAATTTAATAATGTTATTTATCCTTGTGTTGATTCTCCTGAATATGAACCCAAAGATTTTAATATTTATTTATATAAGAATCAAAACCACTATGATTTAATTAATTCTAAAAAAATTGCTGGTTTTTTCTCTACTACCTATTTCTGTAATAAATGTAAAAAAACTCACTCCTCACCACAACATAAATGTATATATAAATGTAATATATGCTGTTCTGCTGATTGTGATTGTGTAGGATTAGATTTTTCTAAAAAAAATATTGATTGGACTGCTTGTGGTGAATGTTTTAGAAACTTTCCATCTAAAACCTGTTTCAATAATCATAAAAAAATAGGTTCTACTGGATTCTGTGCTTGTGATAAATATTGGAAATGTCCTAAATGTGATAAAAGATTTTTAGAAGATAAACAACCGAGAGCAACTCACAAATGCGGTGATTTTGTCTGTGGTAATTGTAAGCAAGTATGTTGTGAAAAACGGCACAGGTGTTATATGATGCCTAAAGAGAAAAAAGAAACAAGTGAAAAATATATTTATTTTGATTTTGAGTGTGATATAGAATCAAGTAATCAACACGAAGTTAATTTTTGTGTCGCTCAATATCATAATAATCCTGAAAGTTTCTGTTTTAATACTCTTGATGAGTTTTGTAGATTTGCTTTTCAGGAAAAACATAACGGATATACTTTTATCGCCCATAACGGCAGAGGATATGATTTTCAGTTAGTTATGAGATGGATTTATAAAGAAACTACATATAAACCCTTCTGTATTTATGCTGGTAGTAAAATTATGACCTTCTCTGTATCAGGTGAATTAAAATTAAGATTTGTTGATAGTCTTAACTTTATCACACAAAAATTAGATAGTTTCCCAAAAACTTTTGGTATTAAAGAACTTAAAAAAGGTTTCTATCCATACTGGTTTAATAAAGAAGATAATTTTAATTATATCGGTGATATGCCCCCGAGAGATACTTTTAAACCTAATCAAATGAGCGGTAAAAAAAGAAAAGAGTTTTTCGCTTGGTATAAAGAGAAATATGATAATAATTATGTCTGGAATCACGCAGAAGAAACTAAAACATATTGTATTAGTGATGTTGATATATTGAGAAGAAGTTGTGAGATATTTAGAGATACTTATTTAGAAGTTGCTGATATTGACCCCTTTAGATATACTACAATCGCCTCTGTATGTATGGCGATATATAAAGGTGATTATATTATTGATGATTATTCTAAAAAGTTCTGGGAATGTGAAACAAAAGAAGATAAAGAGAAATTAAAAGAGGAAACTATTAAACAGGTTTTCACAGAAAAGAAAATTGCTATTTTTAATTATCAAGAGCAAGAGTTTATGAGACAAAGTTTTTTCGGTGGTAGAACAAATGCTATTAAACTAAAATATAATTTCAAACCTCAAGAAGAAGGTATTTATAGTGATATAACCTCTTTATATCCCTCTGTAAATTATTTTGATGATTACCCTTTGGGACACCCTGAAAAAATTACTGAAAACTTCGGTAAAGTTAGTGATTATTATGGATTTATTGATTGTGATGTAATATGTCCCAAAGATTTGTATTTTCCTGTATTAGCAAGAAAAGGTGAAAAATTACTCTTTGATTTAAAAGATAAACGCGGTGTATGGTCTTCTGTTGAATTAAATAAAGCAATTGAAAAAGGTTATAAGATAAAAAAGATACATAAGGTTTTTAATTTTAAAAGACGCAGTAATCGCTTATTTAAAAGATATGTTGAGAAGTTTTTAAAAATTAAACAAGAAGCGAGTGGATTTCCTGATTGGTGTAAAACTGAAGACGATAAACAAAAATATATTAAACAATACAAAGATAATCAGGGGATACAATTAGAATATGATAAAATTAAGTTTAACGCTGGAATGAGGGCAATTGCTAAATTATGTCTCAATAGTCTCTGGGGAAAGTTCGGTCAGCGAAGCAATATGCCTGCGACTGAAATAATTAGTGATAAATCAAAATATTATGAGATTATGTTTAATGATGATAAATATTGTAATCAGGATTTTTGGTTTATTGATGAAGAGCGTGTGGAGATGTCATACAAGATGAAAGATGAATATATTGAAAATAATTTTAATACTAATATCGCAATCGCCAGTTTCACAACCTCCTCCGCAAGATTACGACTATATGAGGGTCTTGATTTATTAAATAGACAAGTCCTATATCACGATACAGATAGTTTAGTTTATAAATATGATAATTCAAAACCACAGGGAAAAGGAAATGAAAAAATACCTCTTGGTGATTATCTTGGTGATTGGACTGATGAGTTAGAAGGAACTAAAATGATTGGGACTTTTATTTCAGGCGGTCCTAAAAACTATTCTTATGAAACTGATGATGGTGAGTATCATACAAAAATAAAAGGTTTCACTTTAAATTATGATGCTTGTAAGATGCTTAATCACGAGAATATGATTAATATGGTTAATCAATACAGCAGAGGAGAACAAGTTGAAAAATTATCTGTTGAATATGATATGATAAACAGAAACAAAGATAAAAGTTTAACTAATTATCACCAAACTAAACAATATGGTTTCTGTTATGATAAAAGAATTATTCAGGAAGAAGATGAAGAAGGTAATATTGATACATACCCTATTGGATTTATTCAAAAATGATTTACTATACAAATATCTCTATTTTCTAAATTATTTAATTAAAATAAATAACAAATAATTAATTTTTATATCACTTACTCTCTTACGAAAAGTATCAAAAAACAAAGCATTTTTTGACTACTGACGCTCTCTATATATTTTTGAGTAAATAAAAATATAATTAATATCCCCTAATATATAGTGATATGTGGGTGTGGTGAGAAAACACTTGACTACCTGTTTGACTTCTCATATAAAGGTCTTGTATAAAAAAAAATATTATGTTATTAGTTATATTTGTGTTTATTTAGTCATTCTGTAAAAATAAAATATAAGTATATAGTATAAAAAGATGACAACAACCGCCCACAACTCCCCATATTTTCCTGCCTTCGCTGTAAAGTTTTCCCCTGTTCTTAAAGAACTCTCTAATTTTCAAGACTGGTTTTTAATTGAAACTTTTCCACGCCCTTTATATCCAATTAATTTTTTTCCCTGTAAAATACAGAGGATGATTTCAACAGGGTTTATAAACTATTTAAAAATTGATGGTCGTTTCTGCTCTCTATTATTAGCGAGTGAAAATTGTTTAAAATATGAGGGTCTCGGGACTCAATTCATTTTAAATAAATATCGCCTTTATTGGAGACAGATAATAAAAAATTACTGCGAGTTTTCAATATCTATTGAAGATAGACTCGGAGACAGAAATCCTTTATATTTTAGAGATATAACAAGACGGAAAAACTTTAAATTGACTTTTTCAGGATATACAGGGACTTTAATTTATTAACTCCGCATCATACTTTTTTATATCCTTTTTTCATCTCCATAAATTAATTTTGTTTTTATAAATATTTTAATTACATCTCTATACACAAGATATAGGATGTTTGAGTCATGCTCCGCATTTCCTCTTGACTCGGATCCTTTAACATTTGACTCGTCGTTAGGACATCAGCGAGTATAAATAATTGATGTCCTTGCGAACGCATAAAAATGAACGGATTCGGGGATTTGATTAATGATTGTAAGTTTTTGATTTTTCAGGTGAATAGAGATGAAGCGACTGCGAGGAGACGGAAAGAGTATGAAATTAATTATCGTAAAATATGGGAGATGTATGATGGTTATATTGACTCGCCTGATAAATTAAGATGTTTTTTATATGAGAGGAAAAAAATAAGAGACCTTATCACGCATATAAATAGAGATATAGAAAATGAATATACTGACAATATATTGACATCAGGTTTATATGATTATATCCCTCCTTATTGGTGTCCTCATATAAACGCAGTCATAAAATATGATTATGAGAATGAGGAGATGTTATTAGAAGATGGAAAATATTTTAATCTTGATTATCTCCATATGAGGAATACTAAAACGCGTCATTATTGGTATGATGGTGATGATTTATTAAATATTTTTATCGGTGAAGGATATGAGAAAATTGATATTGAGGGATTAAATGAAGAGCGAGAGAGAATGTGGGAGGAGGATGATGAGGAGGGAGAGTTTGAGGGGTATGATGAAGATGATTATATGGAACTCATAGGAATTACAGAGGATTTAACAGATGATGAAATTGCTTTTTTAGAAGATTATACTTGTGAGCAGTCTTGTGAGTTTATGACCTTTTCTAAACAATTAAACGCATTTTATGAATGGGATATTTGCGATTGTGAGTATTATATAGAGAAATATACAGAGGAAAAAAATTGGTATGATTTTGAAGATGAAGAAAAACTTTATATAATTTATTTGTCTTTGAGACCTATGACAGCGAGTATAAAAAAAAAAGGAGTGAATCCATTTTTAACACTTGATAGTCGCACTTTTGAGGATAGATTTGGCGACGCTTTAATAATAAATCGCGATTCTGTCCCTATCACTATATCATATCATATTTTGGAAAAAATTGAGAAAGAGTATGACTGCGTCCCCTTTGATATAAATACTTGGGATAAAGTTTATAAATAATTATTATCGTGTCTTTATCTTGTAAATAAATATTTTTTTTAACTTCTTATATTTTCTATTTATATTTATACAATAAATAATAATTTTCATTTTATCGTAATGATTATATAGTAAAACATTAATTTTTTAAAATATTTTTTATCTTGTAATATTTCATCTTGTAGAGATAAAAATATTTTAAAATAATTTTACTTATGACGGAAGCGAGACGCAATTTTTTATTTTTTAAAAACT
>Ga0209337_1002052_pt1 | contig 14846 bp, 13 predicted proteins | sample LinPmetageLP53_FD_184044 | JGI IMG/M metagenome (GOLD analysis project Ga0209337, IMG submission 184044) | Marine viral communities from the Pacific Ocean - LP-53 (SPAdes) (version 2) | ecosystem: Environmental > Aquatic > Marine > Oceanic | place: Pacific Ocean | collected 2010-02-08
ATTCTATTGTAGGGTGGTGTGTAAATAATTTGACATCATTAGGACTTATTGCTCTAACACTTTCAAACTCATCATTAACATCAAGTATTAACGCTCTTCTTGGCTTTACATTTAATCCACCCTTAATGTATTGACCTATAATCTGTAAAGTAGTATAAGTTTTTCCTATACCTTTTTTGCCTACGGCTACTCCTAATAATGCTTCCCTCATAATTTTATATTAAATTTATTTTCAACTTCTTCCAACTTGAAACTATAATCTCCTATCAACTTTGCTCCGTCTTTTATATTTTTCCAATTATTATAATGGTCTATAACAATTTGTTTACTTTGTATATCTGATTGTGCTGACGAGTTAAATATCTTACTTTCAATATCTTTTCTTAAATATGAGTAGTGATACATTTCTATTTCGTTCCTTGTAAATACTCTTGTATGCCCTGCTATCATTCTACGAGTTGGGTCGCACTTTACAGGATATTCTCCCTTTGTAGTTATTCCCATTTTACTTTCTTTTTTAATTTTAAAAAATAAAGGAACATAGTATTCAAGTGCAGGTTTTATTTCTAATGTAGGTTTTTTATAAAAACTCTTCATTTTACAAAAACTACTATCATAATCTCCAATTTGAAAATTAGCAATAGCGTCTACAAGTTGTTTAGTATCATATACTTCATCAGCGTCCATAGTCATATAATACTGCATACCATTTGCTTTAGCTATTTGTAATCCAATTTGTCTTTTTTCTAATTCGTTTATGCTCCCACTTTTCCAATTTATACTTCCATCTTTATTTTTAGATAATTCAGGCTTATATTCAAATAACTTATCTATAAGACCTTTTGACTTTAATTCTTCTAAAAAAGATAATAGATTTTTATTTTCTACACCAAAGTTAGATGTAGTTTGATAAACAACTGATATGTGTTCTGCAACACCTCTTACGCTTTTTAATGAAGTTTCTAATAATTCTTCTCCGTCAAATATGTTATATGATATACCTAATCCAAATTTCATAATTATTTTTTATATGTTAAAAAAGCCATTTTAGAATTTCCCTCTACTTCCATATCTTTGTTTTGTCCTAATAAATTTATATCTTTTAATTTAATAACAGACCCCATAGGCTCAATCCAATCTACATTTATATTATCTAATAGTTTAATATCATTTTGATTTAATGTAAAAGGATTAAGTTTGTGAAATACTTGCTCTTTGATAGTATTATAGTTCTTCATATAGTATTCATAAATTGGAATACCATATTCTTTTTCTCTTTCATTGGTAGCTATAATTTCTTCTAATACCATATAATCTTCTTTATTTTTACTATAAAAAAGTCCTATATCTTCAATTACCATTATTCCGTTTGCTTTAAGTAAAGGCATATAATAAAGAGTTGATAATATTTGGTGGTGTCCTAAGTGGCTTCCGTCTTCTATTATTATATCAAAGTCTCCACCATTTTCTTTTAAGAACTTATCTACATTACTTTTATTACAAGCGTCAAACTCAAATAATTTTATCCTATCATAATCTTTTGTAAGTTCTTTAGGATTAACCCCTAAGTGAGTAATTGATAAATCTATATCAATACCATATATCGTAGCGTTTGGAAAATACCTTTCCCACATTAGCAAAGAGTGTCCTGTATTAACTCCAACCTCTAAAACCTTTAATGCACTATCCCTTTTACTTTGAAACCTTTTAGCGTACTCTAAATAGTAATTATGAGAATACATATATCTAAAAACTTTTTCTCCTTTTTTAGCGTCATAGTTCCAAAAGGTGGGATAGGGTTTGAGTTTATCTAATTGATAAGCATACTTATTATATATTTCTAATTGAAAATCATTAAAGAAATCATAGTCAATCTCTTTAATAACTCCATTGGGTCTAATTGAATTTATATAATTTTTCATTTATAAATTTTTATCAATTTGACTTGTTATATACATACCAACAAAAACACCAATACAGAAAACACATATAATAACTAAAGGCTCAATCATTATTTGTATTTCTCTAAGTCTTCTATTTCTCCTTGCGTCTTGTTAAAAGCACCTAATAATCTTTTTAGTGGCTTGTAAAGGTTTAGTTGTCTTTCGTCATACGACCTTTCTTTTTCATCTAATCCGTCATAGGCTTCAAGTTCAGTTTTCATTTTTGTAAGAACTTCTGTATGCAAATCATTAAGAGAATTATCACTACATATATTTCTAACTTTAAGTAAAGTATCTTTAAAATTCTTTTTGCTCTCTGCAAGTTCTTTTTCATATTGAGGTAAGAATACATATTTAAAATGGTTTTCTTTATCAGTAATTAAATTAGCAATAGAAAATAACTTAGCTTTTAAATCAAATACTTCTCTTTTAATACTACTAAATTCACAAAGTAAATCTATATTTTTAATAGTACCCTCTCTTGTTTCTGTATCGGCTTTTTGACAGGCTTTACTTAGAATATCAAGTTTTATCATCTTATGTTCCATTTCTTCCCTTAAAGCGTCTTTATAAGTTTTATCGTGTGCTATAAAATCTTTAAAACCTCTTTTTGGTAATGGAGCATTTTGTATGTTCTCTATTTCTTTTTGTCTACTGCTTTCATTAAGCATTTTATCATTTTGGTTTTCGTGTTTCATAATTTTATTTATTCAGTTTTTAGATATTTAATATATTCAAAGTGTCTACCCCAATCTTCTTTATTCCAATGGAAGCATAGTGCAGAAGTATCAACATAGTTTTGTATTCCTTTAACTCTTAAATCAAGTGCAAAGTAAGTATCAGGTGGATAGCCGTATTGACCCTCACTTCTAAACTCAAAGTTTTTCATAACCTTACGCTTCATAAGGCAACAACCTATACCTGCTATGTATGTTGGCTGAACTTTACCCTCAACCCAAAAATGGTGGAAGCCGTTTATTTTATAAAAACTTTCGCTAATCCTACTGCTTTGTAAAAACTTGTCATCTAATTGTATGCAAAGGTTTCTATTAGAAGCGTCTCCAATTTGATATAATCCATTAACGATAGGCTTTCTCGCCCATAGTAAAGTTTCTATTATATTTTTTGGTGGAAAAATATCACTTTCTAAGTGAAACAAGTAATTGCAATCACTTTCTAAAAAGTGTCTTCTTATTTGATTATGAGTGTCAGCTAACTTTTCCCAAACTGATAAGTCTCTATAATCTTTCCAAAATGTTTTAATACCATACTTTTTATTTATCATTAAAGCATTAGTATTGTCTTTTGAGTTGTCAGCTATAAATAATTCTATCCTGTCTCTTGGATATGTAAACTTACTTATATTGTCTAAAAATTGAGACAAACAATAATTTTTACCCTCATAAGTAGGAATACCTATCATTATTTTTGGTACAAATTTATTTCTCGGTTGTTTAGTCATTTCTTTTCTTACCTTTTCTTCCTTTACCTTTTTTATTTATTTCTTTAAAATCTTGCATTACTTCTTTTGGTAAAATAGTAGCTGATTTTTTTTCAGGCATATTAACATCTAAATTTTGATTATATACTTGGGTGTTATCTTCAAAGTCTTCTTCAGGTGTTAAAGGTTTTAATGGAGCGTCAGAAGTAGGTAAAATTTCTTCTGCATTTATTTCTTCTACATCTTCATAGTTATCCTCATCAAAGTTTTCTTCATAGTTATCCTCATCTTCCATTTCATCTTGTAAGTCAATATCTTCTGAGGTTTCAGAAACAAAACCTTGTTTAACACTTCTCTTATGTGCTTTTTCTAAAGTTTCTAAAGTTGTATTTATTGTCTTCTTTAATTGAAACATAATACCTACTTTTATTGCTATATCCTTTCCAAAATAGTATAAAAGTGTTTGTTCGTCTGACATTCCCCAACCTTTTTTCATAAAGACCCTTACCATAGCAGGTCTTACTTTATAGCCAAACTCTTTATCGTATTGTAACGCTTCTACACTTTGCTCGTTGTATTGACCCACAAATTCTGAAACAGACATTTCAGTTCCATTTTCATCAACAGGTATTCTTTCTCTTAAATCAATTTTTCCTGCTTGGTGTCTTTGTAGTAATTCATCTTCATCTACTTTAACAACATATTGTGCGTATTTGTGTAATTGCTCATATCCGTCTAAAAATGTATCTACAAGACTTTCACACGCTATTTTTTTATCTTTAGCATCTAAGTCGTTTAATGCAGGGTTAGGATTATCAAAAGGGTTTCCTGTGTCTTCCACTTCCATTTCTTCCTGTCCCTCATTATTTCTTTCATTTACTATATCTTCATAACTTGGTGGTACAAATTGTGGCTCTTCAATATCTTCAACAACTCCACTTGCCATTTGTGGTGTAGAGTAATCTCTTTCAACAACACTTTCTGCAAAAGGATTAAAGTCAGAGTGAGTTCCTTTACCTACTATATCACTATCTGAACTTTGAGTAGGTTTGACAATTTCTTCTTCTTCAATAGTAGAAGTTTCAGCCATTTGCTCATTAGTAGGCTCAACCTCATCTAACATATCTTCATTAGCTTCAATATCTACTTCTTCTACTTCTTTATTTTTTGGTGGTCTTCCTCGTTTAGCCATTATTATAGTTTAAGTCGTTATTATATTAAAATTTATTATCTCGGTATTTATTTTATTCATTATTCTAATTATATCTAAGTCTTTTTTAAAGTTTGCGTCTAAATTTTCATATTTCTTTATATACTTATTTACATTAGAATTATCTTTTCTTATAGTTTTTGCTATATCTGTTTGTGTCAGTTTACAATGGTTTTTTAATAAAACACAAACAACACCAATAGCATTAGTTCTATTCTCGGAGTTTTTTCTTCCTGTAAGAAGAGTGTTTTTTGTTATTTGGAAGTCATTACAAGTTTTAGAAATGATATACTCTTGTAAAATTTCAACCTCATCTAATGGGTTGGTAGTATCTCTTAATCCCTGAATAGTTTTTTTTAAACCTACTCTGTCTATTGTTTTTAATAACTCTTCAATGAGTTCAGTTGAATTACTTTTAGGCATATACATAAAATTTCAACAAAATTAGTAAATTTATGGTTGAATATTTTTTTTAACTTTTTATATTTATTAACAAACTTATTAAGACATATACCAATCAATAATAGACCTTGCTTCATCAAAGCCAACTACAAATTCTGCAAAATATCCTTTTTGTTTTAGTCTATGTAAAATCTCTTCTTGCTCGTTTAAGTGTTTGTCTTTTCTTAAATCTCCGTCTCTTTTATAAATTTTAGTACCCTCTTTTTTAACTTCTAAGAACATTCCTGCTTTTTGTTTTCTCGGCTCAAATATCATAATATCAGGTAGCCCTGAACAACTACGCATAGCTTTAAGCATTTTAGCTTGTTTCCAAAAAACCCTAAGACCTGAGTTTTCAGATGTAAATAATACAGAGGGATATTTAAGTTTTATATACCTACAAATTTCTAAGTGTATTTGTTCTTCTGTCATATATATAAAAAAAGTCCGAAGCAAAAGGGAGTAATCTCAACCTTTATACTTCGGAGAAAAAATACTTCCATAAAAAGAATTACGGAATAATTTACTAAATTCAAATTTAGTAGTCTCTTTAATCCCAATCCCAAAAACCTATTTTGACTTTTTCATCTTTAGGTTGTTGTTCTTCTCCGTCAGCAGAACTTACTTCTGTTTGTGCTTCCGTTTCTGTATTGGGTTGTTCTATATCTTGTTCTTCTTTTTCAGCAATAACTTGCTCTTGCTCAATAACTTCTTCCTTATGAATTTCGTCCATTTTATCTTCTAAGTTTTCTCTTTTATCGTCCATTTGGTCTTCTACTTTTTCAGATTGTGTTTCAGAAATTTTATCTTGGTTTTCTAAATACTCAAATACGCTATCGCATATAAATCTATCGTATGTTGAAATTTTTTGTTGGGTAGCAGGAGTTAGCTTTACATTTCCGTCTTTAGACTTTGAAGCAACTAATCTAATAGTCTTTTCTAAGTCTTTAATCATTTGCTTTCCGTCATTACCTAAAACTTGGGGGTTTACCGAATACTTCCTCAATAAGAATTGATGTGGAAGTTCTTTTAAGTTGATGTTTTCGCTCATATTTTTAATTGGTTTGTGTTTGCAAATATAATAAAATTTATTTTATAATATAATTTATTGTTATTTAATATTGTACTCCTTTATATTCTAAATTATAATCTTCTTTAAGTTGATTTAATTTCCTTAACATTGATTTATAGGTTTTAGATGAATGTACCATTTTAGCATTAAACATTATATAATACATATTTGTACCATAAAAATCTCTATATCCTATATCTGCACCATAATCACCATTTTCATCTACATATTCAATTACTGACCCCTCTTGTATAATTGCTTGTTGGTCTTTTTCTGTTACTCCACCTTTTGCAAATGGTAGGTTGTCAATCCCATAAGGGTTTCCGTCTTCATCAAACCCCTGTGCTTCACTATCAAAGGGTAAAATTCCTTTTTCTTTTTCTAATCTATTATTAAGTTCAAAGATTATTGCCTTTAATTTTCTAACATCATCAATACCCTCCCCATCTATTTCTGCTATATTCATACCATAAAATTCTTGCGAAATACCATCTACAACATTTCCACCTTTAGAGAACTTTGAAGAGTTGTAATATTCTTCATTTGGAATTAAAAACACATCTAAAAAGTATTTACCCTTTTTCTTGTATAATTTAGTGTCAGTATAATTTAAACCACTTTCTTTTCTTGCTTTCTCGGTGGCTACCTTATCTTCCTTGTTAGTCATTTGTTCTTCGTTGAAAGTTCCAACCTTTATTCTCCCACCTTTTGCAAATTTATAATATCTTTCATAATCATTTAACTCTTGGTCTTGTATAGCCATAAAAGTTATTTCATCATCATTACTAATAGTACCCATATATTCATCTACATCAATTTCGTCAATATATGTTTCGGTATCAGGGTCATAGTGTTTTCCGTCTTCCATAATTGCATAAGTTAATCCTGTCATTGGACTTATAGTAGTTCCTATGCTTTCTAATACCACCATATCAGGTGTTATGTGTTTTAAATTTTCGTATGCTTTCATAACTTAATTATTATCCATTGTATTTACACCTCTGTATGCTCTTCTTCCCATACCTGTTTCCATTCCTTTGCTTTCGTCTCTTCTATCTTTATAATTTTGGTGGTGGCTCATAGAAGTTCCTCTTCTGCTTCCTAAACTTTCATCTAACCTATCATTATATCCTTGCGACATACCACCTTTTGCATATTCTACTGAACCATCAGGGTTTTTCTTAAAATTCTTAATTTCTCTAACTATATACCCCCCATACATACTCGCATCCTCTTCTGCTTCCTTTTTATTTGGTGCTTCTAATACAAATTCTTCTCCCCCACTTTCTTTTGCTAACCACATCTTTTTCTTTGTCTTTCCACCTTTTGCATACTCTATATCATCTCTATCAAAGAAAATATCTCCTATATGTTTTTCTATTTGTTTTTGATATTTTTGAGCAATAGGGCTTTTATTTATATCTTTCCTGTACCCTTTGCTATCTACAATATATTTTCCAATTCCATCTTTATCTAATTCTATTTCAAACCTGCCCTCTTCAACTATTATATCAAAGTTTTTTGACTTTGCTAATTTTCTAAACTCTATTCTACCACCTTTTGCATAACTATCTCTATATTTTCTGAACATTGTAATTCTTTTTGGATATGCTTTATTTTGTGCCTCATCATTTGCAAATGTGAACTCATAATCTTCTCCTTTTTCAATTACATCAACTCCCTCTAAATTAACATAATACTCAAAATCATCTCCCTTTCCATCAACATTATATATTGCCTGAACATCATCTGTTGCAACATTTTTCCATTTACCTCCAACCATTACGCTAATCATTGGTAGAGAATTATCTTTAGTTTCTCTTGAATTTCGGAACAGAGCAAACACACCCTCATCTTTAGGTTGCAGAGTGCCACCTTTTGCAAAATTACCCTCTTCATCAAAAGGAGTATACATACCATCGTTTATAAACACATTACTATCTCCGAAACCATTTTCGTATCTATCTTCATTTTCTATTTCTAACTGATTACCATATTTACTTCTATAAGTCATTGTATTTCCACTTCTGTCGTAAAAATCTTGTATAAATTCTTCTTTATCAATTACCACACTATCAAAAGGTTTCCCCTCTTTTCTTAAGTAATTTTCGTAATCTTTTTCAGAATTAAAAGTGTTAATCTTACCACCCTCTTCAAAATTAGTGTTATTGCCTTGCATAATTAAACTCGCCTGTATATCCATTGGTTGAGTATATCCACCACCACCAAAGTTTATACTATCTCCACTTCCGTCAAATACTTCTCCACCTAATTCATACTTTTTTAATAAAGCGTCAATTTGACTTCTAAGACCTAATAGATATGTTTTTCCGTCAGTTTTACTTTTAGTAGATAGTTCTTTTGCCATATCACTAACAAACTTCTTAGAACTTGCTAACGCTTTTTTTACAAGTTGGTCAATTTTCTTTTCTACTTGTTTTTCTCCTTTAGTAGACTTTTCAATTTTAGTAATTTCTTTATCAACTTTTTTTGTTGCAGTTTTGGTAGCAGTATCAATAGTTGCTTCTACATTCTTTTCAGTTGTACCCTCAATTACTTTACCCTCTTTTTTAAGTTTAGTAGTTCTTTGCTTACTTTTTTCTTTAGTAGCAGTTTCTTTCTTTTTACGAGTAGTTGCTTTTTTTCTTAACGCTCTATACTCATCAACTATCTTTTCGCACTCTTCCTCAGTCTTACCTGTTCTTTGCTTGATTTGTGCTTTCATTTTATCTATATCGCTTTCGCTTACCTTTTTCTTTTTAGGTGTAGACTTTTTCTTAGTTGCTTTTTTATCAGCAGGTTTAGAAGCAGTAGCAGGAGTATCTCCTAACATATCTCTATACATATCTTTTTCCTGCTTAGATATGCTATCGTCTGCAATCATTTCTTTTAATAGTTGTACTTCATCTTTACTTAGAGCCATAATTTTATTTTTTAATTTTAATTTTCTTTATTTAATTTCTTAGCTATTTCAAGTGCCATTATATTTTTAAAGGCAAACTCATTTTTACCTTTTATTTTAATTAAAAGTTTTAGTGCCTTAATTCTTTTGTCAATAAAAGTTTCAGTATTAGTTATTTTAGTAGTTTTCTTTTTAGTCTTATTAACTTTAAGTCTGCCTACTACTTTCTTTTCTAATTTCTTCTGCTCTGATTTACTAAGTTCCTTATACTTAGCCGTTTCTCTAAGTAATTCAACACTTTCAATATTTTTAGACAGAAATTTCTCACTTAATACAAGCAAGTAATCATTACCTTTATAGTCAGCATTAGAAGACATAAACTCTTTTGCCCTTTCTTTATATGTAGAGGGTTTTCTTATTCCTAAAGCAAGTTCCTCTTGCCTTTTAGCCATAATTAAGTTTGCACTCTCTTGCAAGTTCTCCTGTTCGGTTAGTGCTTTCTTTTGAACGATAAGGTCGTCTATATCAGCAGTAAGTTCTTTTAATCTGTCTTCAAGTTCTGCTTTATTAGATATTCCTTTCGGTCTAAGAAAATCATCTTCTGCTTTTTCAAGTCTTTTAAAAGCAAGAGGAAAATCAGTAGACCACCAAGTCTCAAAACTTCCATTATAACCCCTACCATAATATGTATTCAAATTTTTCAAAGCGTCCATAAAGTCTACCCACTTGGTCATTTTTTTTATAGCGTCAAGTGAAATAAAATAATTTGCACCATTTATATCTCCTGTATCATTGTTATTATAAAATTCTTCTGTTTTTGTTTTGTCTTTAACAAAAGGATTAAAAGGCTCATTTTTAAATTTGTCAGCCTTTACAAGTGTTAGTTTGCTATAAGGTATTTCATCTACATAGTTGTCTTTTCCTAATTCTAAATCAAAATATCCATTATTGATATTTTCAATTATAGCTTTCTTTTTACCTCTTTTAGTTTCATAAAAAACTTCATCTCCTATTTTAAATTCTATTGTAGGCTTATAATCACTTGGAAATGAAAACTTTTGCTCTCTATGAAATTGAACTACTTTTTCTATGATTTCTTTTGCAGTATAATTGAGGTCTTTTTCATCAACATATCCTTGTATTGCATAAGTACCATTTCTGCTATTTTTAGTATCTCTACTATATTGTGATAATTTATCGTCATTTTTGATTAACGATAACGGAAGTAAGTCAGGTCTAAAAGCATTTACATATTCATACATTTTACCAATAGGTTTTCTCCATATATTACTTTGATATACTTGGTCTACTTGTAAATCTTCTACCTTAACATATTCTGCTTTAAAGTTGTTTAGTGTAGCGTATTCTAAATTTATATCATCTATTTTCTCATCAAACCTAACTATATCATCTTCAACTTGTAATGTTGCAAGTGTCAAAGGGTCTGTTATAAGTTCGTATTTTAATTCAGACGGATTAAAGTCCTCTGTATTTAATTCATTGGTTTGTCCGTCCTTATTCCATATTTGATTTATTCGTTCTGTTTTCTCTTCTAATTTTTGAAACATAAAAATATCCATAGAGTTTTCCATTAAAGGAACTACAATACGGACATTATCAAACCTGTTTCCTTGTCTCCAAATACGACCCTCTAATTGAGTATTGTCAGTTGGGTTAAAGTCAATATATAAGTTATAAAGTACGGAAGCATAAAATTGTAAATTCATTCCCTCTCTAATAGAACTACTACCAAATAAAAGTTTAACCCTATCTTTGTCATCTATTTCTACATACTCTTGTAGGTCTTCATTATATTTACGACCTAAAAAAGCGTCTTGCACATCTGATTTATCTTTTTGCTTCTTTTTACCTATTCTATAATCACTTCCTGTTATATAACCTACTTCATTTTCTTTATATCCTAATTCTTTTACTGCATAATCAACTAACAAATAAAAAGCGTCAGTACCAAAGTCCATATAAACTACTTGACCACTTGTAATTAAGTTATTTTCTTTTTCATAATCTAAAACAGACTTAATACACTCAAAAGCATATAACATCTTTGGAGACGCTTCTACAAATTGAGAAGCCGTTGGGTTTTCGGTATATCCACTACAACTATATAAGTAAGGATTAAGTGCTAATTGTCTGAAATAAGTTAAACATTGTAAGGCTCTAACTCCTGCACTATCTGTTTTTCCTTTTTCCCCCTCTTCAAGTTCTTTTTGTGTCATTGTCTCATCACCCTCATCTGCTTTTGCTTTTTTCTCATCAGCAAGGGCTTTTTTATTTATTTTACCAAACTTTGAAACATTAAGACTATCCCCTAAACACAACTCTTCAAAAGAGACCCCACTTCCCATAGCGTCCACTCCTTTTGCATAAGACTTTAATAGTTCTGCTAATTCTACCTGTTTATCATTCATTGATAAGGTTGTAGAAATTCTATTAGCTTCTGCTACACCATAATTTATTCCATTCTTCATTATATTTCTAAATGGTAAAACTATCTTATTCGGTCTTGAAACTAATTTGTCCTCGTCCTCCCTACTCTTTTTGTCAATCATATTGAAAATAAGATTTTGGAGAGCAACTACATTATTCCAACCTACAAATACTTGTTTTCTAACAGGTTGTAAATTAGTGTTAATAGTTAATTGACTTTGCATATTTGCAAATGTGTCAAAAAAGCCTTTTAAGGTATTAAAACCTATTTTTTGTAAATAATTATAGTTTATATAGGCTAACATTGAATAAATCTCTAAAGGACTATTTGTGAAAGGTGTAGCCGTAAGCAATAAACAATTACCTATTTTAGATTTACTTTGAATATATTGTGTAATAAAGAATAATTTAATTGCTCTATCTGACTGAACACCACCACTTATTTTATAAGGGTGTTTTTCCCTTGATATTCTTTCGCTTGTAGAATTATCGTCTTGGCTTTTAGCTTCTCCTTTTACAGAAGTAAATAGTTTTTTAAAGTTATGTGCTTCATCTACACAAATAAAATCAAAATTAGTATTTTCATTATCAATATCTACTGACCCACCTTTTTTGGCTTTACCCAAAAACTCCATCATTTTTAATTCTTTAGCTTCCTTTTGTCTTTTAGAAACCTTATCGTTTTGCTCATCTAATATAGATGTTATCCTATTTAAAAACTCTTCATTAAACCCCTCACTAAAACTCATATTTTCTATTCCGTCATAAGTACAAATAGAAATAGTATTATCCTTAATTGTTTCTGCCTTATCTAAAAAGGTCTGTTTTAATTTCTTATCTATATTTTGACTTAGGTTATATAGCGTGTTTACTTTATATTGATTTCCTAAAATAGTTAATATCTCTTTACTAAATTGTGTGTAAACTTGTTTTGGAACTACAATCAAAGGTCTTTTAGTAAAGCCCAACTCCATAGCCTGTGCAATAGTAAAAATACTACACCAAGTTTTCCCAATACCTACTCCATAAGCAAATAAACAACTACCCCTCATCATATAGTAAGCAATAGCGTTTCTTTTCTCAGGTCTTATATCGTTTTTTTCTACACCAACAAATTTAGCAAACTGAAAACCAATAGGCACTTCATTAGTATCATATTCTATTGTTGAGTTGTATTTGTCATTCCATTCTTTCTCAATCTTAATTCTGTCTGCTTCTTTTAGTCCTGTTGCTAAGAATTGAGAAAATAGTCTATCCCCATTTTCTTTTGCATAACCTTGAAAACGCAACCAATCAGCCTTTTTAGTGTCTTTAGGTCTGTTTCTGTTTTTATAATAAATAGCGTGTATTGAATTTGCACCCATACCATTTTTAAATATGATACCATTACTCTTTGCCAAATTAGGGTCTCCTGCTTCTCTTAACCAAATGAAAAAAGCCTGTGCTATATTAAGTTTTGTCTGATTAGAATTATTCCTGCCTGTAGGGTCTTCGGTTAGCTTAAAACCTTTTACATCTCCAAATTGGTCATATTGAGTATAAACCCTAAACCCCTCTTTTGTCTTTTTCGTTCTTGGGTGTATATATCCGTCAATAAAGGTTTCTTTAGCAAAATTACTTCCTAATAATATCCTTAATCTTAATTTTTCAATAGGGTTTGCTAATGATAGTTTTTTTGCTCTTACTATACTATATGCTTTTTCAATACTTTCTTTAGCTATTTCAAATTTTCTTTCTCCAAAATCTTCAATGTATCTTTTTTCATTTGAATAAAAAGCCGTTCTTTTCAAAGCAACATTACCACTTTCAAATAAGAAACGAGGTTGGTATTCTTTTTGGTCGTAGTCGTAAAACAACTCTCCTTTTGTCATTAGTTGTCCCTCGCTATAAATACCTCTATACTTGGTAAAACCACCCTTTATGCTTTGCCCTGACTTTTTTTCTAAGTAAAAAACAAAAGCACATTTTTGAATGTCAGTAATACCTACATTATAAGTCTTATCTACTTCATCAAAAGAATATAAATCTGTATCAAGTGTACCCTGTTCTTCTGCTATGTTTACTTCTATTAAATCTTGTTTGTCTTCTTTTAAAGTTTCTTTATTAACAACTCTCTCTTGAAGTGTAATAGTGTTTTCGTTTACTTCTTCTTCACTTTCACTAACTGCAAAATTCTTAGCTATATCAACTCTATAATTAGGTGTTTCTATTTTATCTAAAACATCTTTTTTGCCTTTTAATACATTTGCGTCTTTGCCAAACTTAGTTTTTACATCTACATAATTACCCAATACTTTTTCAGGGTTATTTTCAAAAAAGTTATCATAATTAGAAGTTTCAACACTACCACCTTTTGCAAAATTTTTCAATTTATCTAAAACTAAAATAGCCGTTTCTTTTGGGGTTTTACCATCTTGGTAATAAGTTAAAAATTCAATATAATTGGGATAACCACCGATTATACTCTCGGAAGCATTTATATCGTAATCAGAGTAATTCGGTATTTCTTTTATTACTTTTTTTTCCCACTCTTTACGACTATCTACTTGCCCACCTTTTTCAAAAGGACTAAAGTCTTCATCTAAAATTTCTAAGTCAATTTCACTTGGTCTAATTTGCTCCCAACGATTTGTTCTGTAATATCCTTGCTTATCATATCTTTTACGAAAGTTCTTTATAAATTCCTTTGCTTCCTGTTTTGTATCAAATGTTTCAGGACTTGCAAAAATGTTATCCGTATAATTAAATACTATATATCCACCTTTTTTATACTCTATATTGTGTTCCATATTATTCTATTATATAGTTTGGGTCTAATTGCCTTTCTAATTCCATAATAGCAAAACCCACTTTATTACCACCTCTAACAACTACTTTCAAAACAAAGTCTTCAACTTCTTTATAGCCCTGTGGTGTTGATTTTAAATTACATACATAAGGTGTTCGTTCCTCATTACATACTTTTAAGTATTGAGCAAGAACATCTTTTATTTCTTGTATTAGTTTTCTGTTTTCTATTATATCATTCATATTATTCAGGGTTTACCGAACTATGTTGTGTAATTATTCTTCCTCTATTTATAACAAAAGTATATCTCGCAACTACTTTTTGAATTTCTCCATTTTCAGTATAAGTAAATTCATAAAGACCATTTGCAATTTTAGTATCTTTATCATAATCAACTTTTGTATAGTTTTCTAAAATTCTTGCTTTCATATTGTCTTTGTCAAGAAATTCTTTCATATATCCTATTATTTGCTCTCTACCAATTAACATAGTTTCAAATGTTGCTAATAAGATTGCATTTTTAGAATAGAATTTAGTTTGACTTGCAGGGTCAGTTCTTTTAATGTTATCTACCCATTTCTGTACGATTTTTGGAACTCTC